>ENA-ORXM01000819-ORXM01000819.1-marine-metagenome-genome-assembly--contig:-NODE-819-length-48716-cov-5.912190_pt1 | contig 48716 bp, 35 predicted proteins | sample MGYA00237867_ERZ511480 | MGnify/ENA primary metagenome ERZ511480 (study PRJEB26309, sample SAMN06266103) | marine metagenome | isolation source: Algal blade | place: United Kingdom:Sidmouth, United...
GCCCTGCCGGTCAGCGCCGAGCTCCACCGCGCCCGCCCCGAGGTCGAGGCCGCCTACGTCGGCGAGATGGCCCGCGCCCGCGTCCAGCAGCTGTTCGGGGATGACTGGGCCACGGGGGGCTACAACGTGTTCACCTCGATCCGGGGCGAGGACCAGCGGGCGGCCAACCGCGCGCTGCGCACCGCGCTCTACGACTACGAGGGGCGGCACGGCTACCGCGGGCCGCTCGCCACGCTCGACGACGCGACGCTCGCCGACCGGGAGGCCCTGCTCGCCGCCCTCGAGGAGGCCGTCGACCCCGCCGACCTCCTGCCCGCGGCCGTCACCGCCGTCGATGCCGAGTCGGCCTCCGTGCTCGTCGCCGACGGCAGCGAGCACACGCTCTCCCTCGCCGATGTCGAGTGGGCACGCGAGCGGATCGACGTCGACCGTCTCGGGGAGGAGATCACGGGCGTCGATCAGGTGCTCGGCGACGTCAACGCCGGGGGGGGCCCCGCTCGTGTGGTGATGGCCAACGAATCGGCCTCCATCGGGGGCAACAAGTGGGACTATCCGGCGACCCTCGCTCGCCTCGCCGCCGAGCTGGGCTCGGCCGACGATCCACTCGTGCGCCAAGCGCTGGCCGACGCCCACATCCGTCAACGGATCCTCGGCTGGACCGGCCAGCGCCTCAAGGAGTCGATGCGATCGGGAGGGCGGCGGCCTTCGCCGCACCCCTCGGTGCTCAAGCTCTTCGTCGCAGAGAGCCGACGGCTCGAAGGCGAACTCGCCCAGCGTCTCCTCGGCCCAGCTGGGGTGGCCGACGTCCACGAAGCGAGCGCCTGGGCGATGGAACGCCTCGTCAACCGCTTCTCGGTCTCGATCGGGGGAGGGACCAACGAGGTCCACCGCAACAACCTGGGCGAGCAGGCGCTCGGCCTGCCACGCGACCCGAGAGCCGACAAAGACACCCCCTGGGCCGAGATCCCCAAGGGCTGAGCCGCGCCCCGGGGGCCGGCCGGCTTCAGATCCGGGTCACCTGGCCGCCATCGACCGCCAGCACGTGGCCGGTGATCCAGGACGCTTCGTCCGACAGCAGGAAGAGGGCGGGGCCCACATGGTCCGCCGGCGTGCCGAGCCGCTTGATCGCGAGGCTGGCGACCAGGGGTTCCTGGAACTCTGCGGGAACCTGCTTGGCCAACGCTCCGGTGTCGGTCGGACCGGGGGCGATCGCATTGATCCTGATGTCGTGATGAGCGAGCTCGTGGGCCAGAGAGGTGGTGAGAAAGTTGATGGACGCCTTGGCCAAACCGTAGAAGCCACTGATCCCCATCCAGGCCGCAGTGGAGGACTGGTTGACGATCGAGCCGCCGCCTGCAGCTCGCATCGCGGGAATGACGTGCTTGCAGGTCAGGTACATGCCGGTCACGTTGACCTCGAAGATTCGATCCCACACCTCGCGTTTCATGCCGGTGACGCCACCGTCGCCGGTACCGATGCCGACGTTGTTGTGCAGGATCGTGGGTGGCCCGAAGTGATCGTCGCAGGCGTCTGAGATCAGCGCGACATCGGCCTCGACGGCTACATCGGCTCGAAAGGCAGCGGCGACATCGCCGGCGGCGAGGATCAGGTCAGCGGTTTGTTGGGCCGATGCCATGTCTTGATCAACCGCAAGGACCGAGGCGCCCTCGCGAGCGAAAAGCATTGCAACAGCTCGACCATTCCCGATGGTGGTGTCTTCTGGTCCACTGCCTGGAGCTTGGCCAGCACCTACGACGACGGCCACCCTTCCAGCGAGGCGACCAGATCCCGGTTTGTCGGCGAGTTCGTCGTTCATCTCGTCGAAACTACGTCAGCGGCGCCTTGGGCGACAGCGTCACTTTGCCATGCAGGGTCATTTACTTCGTGAATGACCCCGCATCCCAACAATCAGCTTTTCGTGATCATCTGGTCGGCCGTAGGGTCGGCCCATGGACGAGACGACGATCCGCAATGGCCATCGACATCACGCTGCGCTGGCGCAGCTGCTGCGCTGGTACCTGTATTACGAGGAGCCCAAAGCACCGATCGAGAACGTTCTGGATCTACTCGCTGACGACGTCTACATGAAGATGGCAGCCGGTGAAGGACGAGGCAAAGAGCTGTTCGTTGCGGCGAACGCAGGAGTGCCAAGAGACTGGCAGAACGCTCACATGATCGTCGATGACCAGTTCGAGGTGATCGACGCAAAGACATCGGCGATGACGGTCGAGATCGAGTACTCGAACGTGGGCGCCGAGACCGATGGATCACTTCGAGCGGCCCGACTGAGATACGAGATCGGTCTGACGGCCCAAGCTGACTCGGTGCTGCCGTTGGTGTCCAGCCTCACAGCGTCACCTATCGCCGAGGGTGCGACCACCGAGTTCTCCGCCGTCTACGCCGACAATCGGTGCGCCAGCCTGCTCCACTACTGGGTCGCCCTCATCGATGGTCCGAGCACCTCGGTTGAAACGCTGACCGAGATCCTGGCCGACGACTTCGCACTCGAGTTTTCCTCCGGATCAATCGCAGACATCGAGCAGCTCCAGCGTTGGATAGAGGGGCCAGCGGCTGCGTTCGAAGCCACGAATCATCGGTTCGAAAACCTCGGTGTCACGGCGATCGATGAGCGGAGTTTCGTGATCGACGTCGACATGGAATGGGCCGGGATCGCAACCGATGGGATCGTCACCGCCCGCACGAGACACCACTGGAAGGTGGTCGACAACCCGCTCGATCGATTCGCCAAGATCAAGACCATGACCGCTGAGATCCTTCGAGAGGTGGGTTGATGACCGAAACCGTGAGTGTCATGGGTCACCGAGTCGCTCGGGTCGAGGACCCGCGATTCCTCACCACCGGCGGGATCTACGGTGCCGACGTCGCCCTTCCCTCGTCGCCCGGGTTCATCGTGTTCGTGCGTTCGGTCTACGCCAGCGGCTCGATCACATCCATCGACACGAATGAGGCGTCCAATGTTCCCGGAGTGATTGCCGTGGTCACTGGAGCAGATCTCACGATCTCTGCGATGGGTCCGCCGTTCCCGATGATCGACGCAGCCATGGGTCGACCCCTCCTGGCATGCGACCGAGTTCGGTTCGTAGGTGAACCCGTGGTGGCGGTCATTGCCGACTCACTCACCACAGCGGTAGACGCCGCCGAGCTCGTGTTCGTCGACATCGAACCCGACACCGCACTCATCGACGCTCGAGCTGCGGCAGAACCCGACAGCCCTCGCGTCTTTGCCGATGCGGCATCGAACGTCGCGTTCGCCGTACCAGCAGAACCGATCGACTTCTCCGGCTGTCACGCTGTGGTAGCGGTCGACATCGTCAACCAGCGGCTTTCCGGCGCACCGATCGAACCGCGCGCTGCGTCGGCGTACTGGGATGGCGACCTTCTCGTCCAGTGGGCGTCGTCGCAGAGCGTGCACGTCGTGCAAGCATCCCTGATGCAGGTGTACGGCCTGCCGGCTGACCGCGTCCGAGTCATCAACGCAGACGTCGGTGGAGCCTTCGGCGTGCGAGGGCGTCCAGGAGCCGAAGAGCTGCTGTTGCCCGAGCTCGCTCGCATCGTCGGCCAGCCGGTGCGATGGGTGGAAACCCGATCTGAGAGCTTCGCCGCCATGGGACACGGACGGGCGCAACACCAGCACGTCATGCTCGGCGGGGATGCCGATGGCCGGGTCACCCACTACAAGCTCGACATGGTCCAAGAAGTCGGCGCATACCCGTCTGTCGGCGCAATTCTTCCCATGGCAACTGGCGTGATGGGCGCCGGTCCGTACGACGTCGCCAACTTGGAGATCTCCTTCCGCTCCATCGTCACGAACACTTCTCCGGTTGTTGCCTATCGCGGCGCCGGTCGGCCAGAAGCGACTGGTGCGATCGAGCGAGCCATGGACCTGTTCGCCCAGGAGGTCGGCCTCGACGCCGTCGAGGTCAGGCGACGCAACTTCATCGCTGACGATGCATTCCCCTTTCCCAATCAGCGAGGGGTGCACTACGACATTGGCAGATACAGCTCCGCACTCGATCTCGTTCTCGAAGCATCTGGCTACGACGCTCTGGTTGCCGAGCGAACCGAACGCATCGAAGCTGGTTCGGTCAAACGTCTCGGCATCGGCATTGCTTCCTATGTCGAGATCACCGGCGGCGCCACTGGTGGTTCTGAGCATGGCCGCGTCTGTGTCAACGGTGATGGGAGCGTCGACCTCTTCACCGGGTCAACGCCTACGGGTCAAGGTCACGAAACGTCGTGGGCGATGCTCGTGGCCGACCGATTGCAGGTTCCGATGAGTGCGATCACGGTTCACTTCGGCGACACCGAACTGATCCCGTCGAGTGAGGTGACAGGCGGATCGCGGTCGCTCCAGATCGCCGGTGCCGCAGCCGCCGATGCCGCCGAGCACGTGGTCGACCTCGGTCGTCAGCTGGCCGCTGATCGCCTCGAAGCCGCGGTCGACGATGTCGTGTTGGATGCCGCTGGGTTTCACGTCATCGGGTCGCCAACTCCGGTTCTGACTTGGAGTGCTCTGGTCGACGCCGAACCGCTTTCGCACGTCTCTGATCTGGCACAGGAAGCTGCGAGTTTCCCGTTCGGTTCCCATGTCGCCGTCGTCGAGGTCGATATCGAGACCGGCCAGGTCGCTCTCTTGCGCATGGTGGCTTGCGACGATGCGGGAACCCTTTTGAACCCGCTGTTGGCCGAAGGACAGATCCACGGCGGTATCGCTCAAGGAATTGCCCAGGCCCTCTTCGAAGAGATCGTCTATGACCAGTACGGGAACCTGACCACCGCCACGTTCATGGACTACATGATCCCATCGGCCCCAGACATGCCGAGCTTCGAAACGGTCGCCAGCGAGACGCCGACGCCGCTCAATCCTCTCGGGGCGAAAGGAATCGGCGAGTCCGGGTCAATCGGTAGCACCGCAGCGGTGCACAACGCAGTGCTCGATGCACTGCGCCCATTCGGGGTGAAACACCTGGACATGCCCGTTGGCCCTCTCAAGATCTGGACGGCGATGAACCCCTGATCATTGGCACAACGGTACAGATCGGGTCAGGTCCGGAGCAGTGCCGCTGCGATCGCGAGCAGCGCCAGCTTCGGGGATACCTCGACCTCTGTACCACTCGGGGGCTGAGCGGCCAGCCGTCTCGCTATTGCCCCTCGATCCAATCGAGCATGGCAGGCACACCGACTTGGTGGGCCCGGCGTCCGATGAACAGCCCGACATGCCCGGCAGCGAGTTCGAGATCGGTGACCGCCGTGGACCCCACGAGCGCGCTGAGCGGCCGCGAGGCTGCCGCGGGCACGATGTGATCTTTTGACCCGAAGACGTTCAGGAACGGAACGGTGATGTCGCCCAGTGAGACCCGGCGGCCGCCGAGTGTCAACCTGTCGTTCACGAAGCCGTTGTCGTTGGACAGCATCTGTGTCATCTGGCGGAACGTCTCACCGGCGAAGGGGATCTGATCGTCGCCCCACAAGGTGATGGCATTGTGGGCTGCGACGTAGTCGTCATTCCAGAGATTGGCCAGCAAGCTCGCCTTGGCTGCGAAGTCGGCGGTTGGCGTGAGCGATCTGATGGCATTGCCGATCACAGGACCGGGGACGTTGCCGGTTTCGTCGATCACGAGTGCGGGATCGAATGACGAGCCGGCGCTGCCGCGAAGCTGGGCCGGCATCTTGGTCATGTCGGTAGGGGTTGCCAGCGTGGTGAGGCTGCGGATCGGGGCCTCGGTGTGCCCGGCGGCGTAGAGCAGAGCAAGGATCCCTCCGAAGCAGTAACCCAGAAGGTTGAGATCGTCTGCTTCGCTGTTCGCCACGACGAAGTCAGCGATCTCGGGCAGATAATCGTCGCAGTAGGTCTCGAAGGAGTTCTCGGCATCGGCAGCATCTGGGATGCCCCACTCGACGAGGTAGACGTCCTGGCCACGAGCCAGCAGCACCTCGACCATCGAGTTGCCGGGCACGAGGTCGAAGATGTAGCTGCGGTTGACCAGAGAATGCACGAGCAGCAGTGGTGGACCGCCGCTTCGGTTCTCGCTGCGGTAGCGCCAGAGCCGCACCTTGTCCCGTTGCCACACCGTGTCTTTTGGCGTCGAAGAGATCGGTGGACGATCGAGCCTGGCGTAGTGGCGCAAGCCGTTCTTGATACTCCTGCGATTTCGGTCAGTTTGGACACGGACGAATTCGATGGCTCGGTCGACGTTGGTGCCATCGACCTTGTCTGAGTCGGTGGTGGGCATCAGGAGTCCTTCTGCTTCTTCTTGGCTGGGTTCTTCTTCTTCTTCTTCTTCTTCTTTGTGGGCGTCGGAGCGGCCGGTTCGGGGGCGGGGGATGGAACAGCCTGGAGAGTTTCGATCCGTCTGTTGAGCATCCGAATCTCTCGCTCGAGTCCCGCAACTTGATGGGAGACTTTGCTGATGTCTGTCCCGGCCGGAAGGTTGAACAGGTGCAGACCACGACGGGCGATGCCGGCGAGATCAGATTGGGCCCGGCGGCGGACTGCGCTGGTCAAGGTGATGGCCTCGATGACATCGGGGTCCGAGAGCGCTTTGGTCAGTGTTGGGCTCGAACCACGCTCAACAGCATCGAATGCTCGCTTCCACAGTGGCTCGGCCATGCGAGGACCATAGGAGGTTTGGGCGGGGGAATCCCGACGGACCTACGATCGCCGGAGCATGACTGACGCACCGAAGTTCGAGACGATCCTGGCCCAAACCGATGGAGAGATCGGTCGATTGACGCTCGATCGGCCGGACAAGCTCAATCCGCTGTCCACTCGCACGCTTCGCGAGATCGCCGATGCTGCTCGGTGGTTCGACTCCCAACGGCACGTCAAGGTCGTGATCGTGTCTGGCTCGGGGCGGGCGTTCTCGGCCGGGGCCGACATCTCGAGCTTCGGCGACGCTGCCAGCAATGATGGCTTGAGCCCCAGGGACTCCGCTGAAACTGGTTGGCTCATGGCCCGGGCAATGGAAGAAATGCGGGCGGTCACGATCGCAGCGATTTGGGGTCCGTGTGTTGGCGGCGGCCTGGTGCTGGCTGGCTCGTGTGATTTCCGCATAGCCGCCGACGACACGTATTTCTCGATTCCCGAGGTCGACCTCGGCATCCCCCTGGCGTGGGGTGGTATTCCTCGACTGGTTCGCGAGATCGGGGCTGCGCTGACCCGCGATCTGGTGCTGACCTGCCGCCCGTTCTCCGCTGCTGACGCTTTGAGTGCCGGGTTCTTGAACCAAGCCGTGCCGGCAGCCGATGTGATGACCACTGCTGAGGATCTGGCTTCGTCACTTGCTGGCAAATCGGGTCTCGTGCTGTATTCGACGAAGACAGCAATCAACGCTGCGCTCGAAGCAATGATCCCGGCCAGCGGTTCCTGGTCAGACGCCGACAGCCTGGTCGCTGCGCTGAGCGATCCCGAGTCGAAACAGCGCAGCGCCGACTACTTGGCGAAGGTTCGTGCCAGCAAGGCAAGGCCGTGACGGGGGAGTGAACGCCGCATCCATGCAGACGTCGGCTGTCGTGATCGGCGGAGCGAACCTCGATTTCAAGGCGCGCAGTACCGCCAAGGCAACCGCACACACCAGCAACCCCGGGCGTGCGTCGATGGGGCCCGGCGGCGTCGGTCGCAACATCGCTGAGAACATCGCTCGACTTGGAAGTCCCGTCCACCTCGTCAGCGTTGTGGGTAGCGACGCGATCGGCGACACGTTGCTCGAGTACACAGCCGCTGCCGGCGTGAACATCGACCACGTGGCTCGCACCGCCCAGTCGACGGGGACCTACACCGCTGTGCTCGATGCCGACGGCGAGCTGATCATTGCGATCTCTGACATGGAGGCAGCAGCCGAGATCAGCGCCGACCTGATCGAGGAAGCGACAGATGCCATGGCTGTCGCCGGCGTGGTGGTGATCGACGGCAACCTGAGCGCTGACGCCATGAATCGAACGCTCGACCTCGCCGATGGTGTGCCAGTGATCTTCGAGCCGGTCAGCGTGCCCAAGGCCACCGGTTTGAAGCACCTGATCGACCATCGGGTCTATGCCGTCACCCCGAACCGAGATGAACTCGCGGCTCTCACGGGCCTACCGGCGGGCACTGATGCGAACGTTCGCGCAGCGGCTCGAGCCCTGCACGGTCGCGGCATCGAGCTCGTCTGGGTGCGGCTGGGCGAACGCGGCTCGATGCTCTGCACAGCCGACGGCATCGTCTACATCCCTGCGGTACCCACGGTGATCGAGGACGTCACCGGTGCCGGTGACGCGATGTTGGGAGCCTTCTGTCACGCGCTGCTCGATGGCGAGTCGCCAGAGCAAGCTGCTCGGTTCGGGCATGCCGCTGCAGCGTTGACCATCGCCAGTGTCCGCACTGTGCGGCCGGATCTCACCGTTCGGCTGATCAAGGATCTTCTCGGCGATCAAGCCTGAGATCTGGTCCGAACCTCGAGAAGCGGGTCGCTCATGACTTCAGGACCGGGGCCAGCCAGCGGGCGGCTTCTTCGACTGGTATTGCCTTGCGAGCGGCGTAGTCGACGAGTTGGTCCTGGCCGATCGAACGGACACCGAAGTAGCGACTGTCTGGATGGGCGAAATAGAGCCCGCTCACCGCAGCTGCTGGGGTCATGGCAAACGATTCGGTGAGTGACACCCCAATGCGCTCGGTGGCGTCGAGCATGTCGAAGATGGTCTGCTTCTCGGTGTGATCTGGGCAGGCCGGATAGCCCGGAGCGGGGCGAATGCCCTGGTACTTCTCGCGAATGAGTTCTTCGTTGGAGAGTCCTTCTTCGGCATAGCCCCAGAGGTCGGTGCGCACCACCTCGTGCATGTGCTCGGCACACGCCTCGGCGAAGCGGTCGGCGAGGGCCTTGATCATGATCGCTTGGTAGTCATCGTTGTCGGCAACGAACGCGTCGGCGAGTTCTTCGACCTTGGTGCCGGTGGTGACGACGAAGCCGCCGATGTAGTCCTTGATGCCGGAGTCGATCGGTGCGATGAAGTCGGCCAGAGCCCAGTTGGGCCGATCGTCAGCGTGGACCACCTGCTGGCGAAGCGTGTGGAGGGTGGCCAATGGAACGTCCCTGGTGCCGTCGGCGTAGACAGTGATGTCGTCGCCCACGGCATTGGCTGGCCAGAAGCCGACGACGGCCTTGGCGTCGATCCACCGTTCGGCGATCATCGTGTCGACCATGCGTTGCGCATCGTCGAAGAGCTCTTGGGCCGCTGGGCCGACCAGGTCGTCGGTGAGGATGCGAGGGAAGGCACCGGCGAGATCCCAGGTGCGGAAGAACGGGGTCCAGTCGATGTAGGCGCGAAGTGTTTCGAGATCGATGTTCTCGATGGTGCGAACGCCGGTGAACGTCGGTTCGGTAGGGGAGAACTCAGCCCACGCTAGGGGGGCCCGGTTGGCCCGGGCTGTATCGATGGCGACCAGTTCGACCTTCTTGCCGCCCGCACGCGCCAACCGCACCGATTCGTACGTGGCTTTGATGTCGGCCTTGTATGCGTCGGCCCGTTCCCCCAACAGTTCGCTGACGACGCCTACGGCGCGCGATGCGTCGGGTACATACATCGTGCTGCCGGAATAGGTCGGCTCGATCTTGACCGCAGTGTGGACCTCGCTGGTCGTGGCGCCACCGATCATCAGTGGAATGTTGAATCCCTCGGCCTCCATGTTGGTCGCGACCCGCACCATCTCATCGAGGCTGGGCGTGATGAGCCCGGACACACCGATGATGTCGACGTTCTCTTCGATGGCGGTGCGCAGGATCTTTTCGGGCGGCACCATCACGCCGAGGTCGATGACCTCGTAGTTGTTACAACCAAGCACCACGCCAACGATGTTCTTGCCAATGTCGTGGACGTCGCCCTTGGCTGTGGCCATCAGCACCTTGCCGGCGCTGCGTGTCTCGCCGCCTTCGGCCTCCATGAAGGGTTCGAGGTGGGCGACGGCCTTCTTCATGACCCGGGCGCTCTTCACCACTTGTGGGAGGAACATCTTTCCGGCGCCGAACAGATCGCCCACGACGTTCATGCCGTCCATCAGTGGGCCCTCGATGACGTGGAGCGAGCGCTCGGCGGCTTGGCGAGCTTCCTCGGCATCATCGACGACGAACTCATCGAGTCCATGGACGAGTGCATGGATGAGACGGTCGGCCACGGGGCTTTCTCGCCACGTCATGTCCAACGCGGCGGCCTTGGCCGATGACTGGGCGTCGGAAGCGACCTCGATCAGGCGTTCGGTCGAATCGTCACGTCGATTGAACAGCACGTCCTCGATGCGTTCGCGCAGGTCTGCGGGGATGTCTTCGTAGACCGGCAGGCGGCCGGCGTTGACGATCGCCATGGTGAGGCCGGCCTGTACAGCGTGGAACAAGAACACGGTGTGGATCGCTTCACGCAACGGGTTGTTGCCTCGGAACGAGAACGACAGGTTGCTCAGGCCACCTGAGATGTTCACCAATGGCATGCGCTTCTTGAGCTCGCGAGCGGCGTCGATGAAGTCGATGCCGTAGCGAGCGTGGGCTTCGATTCCGGTGGCGACGGCGAAGATGTTCGGATCGAAGATGATGTCCTCGGGGTCGAACCCGATCTGCTCGGTGAGCAGGTCGTACGCCCGTTGACAGACATCGACCTTCTGCTTGAAGGTCTCGGCCTGGCCGGTCTCGTCGAAGGCCATGACCACCACGGCTGCGCCGTAGCGCTGCGCGAGACGAGCCTGCTCCAGGAACTGCTCCTCGCCTTCCTTCATCGAAATCGAGTTCACCACCGACTTGCCTTGCAGGCACTTGAGACCGGCTTCGATGATGCTCCACTTGGAGGAGTCGATCATCACGGGAACCTTGGTGATGTCGGGTTCGGTCGCGATGAGGTTGAGGTAACGAACCATTGCCTCTTCGGACTCGAGCATGCCCTCGTCCATGTTGACATCGATGATCTGCGCGCCATTGTCGACTTGGTCGCGAGCGACAGCGACGGCCTCATCGAAGTGGCCCTCGAGGATGAGCTTGGCGAACTTGGCTGAACCGGTGACGTTGGTGCGTTCGCCGACATTGACCAGCAACGAGTCGGCGTCGATCGTCATGGGCTCGAGACCTGATAGGCGGGTCGCTCGGGGCCGCTCAGGGATGGAGCGAGCGTTGGCCTTCGCTGCATGGGCGGCAATGGCAGCGATGTGGCCAGGCGTGGTGCCACAGCAGCCGCCGACGATGTTCACCGTCTCGGCGCTGAGCATCTCGTTGACAACCGGAGCCATCTGCTCAGGTGTCTCGTCGTACTCGCCCAGTTCGTTCGGAAGGCCGGCATTGGGGTGGCAGCTGATGTGGGTGTCGGCAACCCGAGAGAGTTCGGCGATGTGGCCCTTGAGGTCACGAGCGCCCAGGGCGCAGTTGAGGCCGACCGAGAGTGGCTTGGCGTGACGGACCGAGTTCCAGAAGGCCTCGGCGGTCTGGCCAGAGAGCGTGCGTCCGGACAGATCGGTGATGGTGCCCGAGATCATGAGCGGGATGTCGACGTCATGTTCGTCTCGATATGCCATCACGGCGTAGATCGCGGCCTTGGCGTTGAGCGTGTCGAAGATCGTCTCGATCATGATCACATCGGCACCGCCTTCGAGCAAGCCGTCGAGAGCCTCGGTATAGGCGTCTCGCAACTCGTCGAAGGTGACGTCGCGACGGGCCGGGTCGTTCACATCTGGCGAGATGGAACAGGTCTTGCTCGTTGGGCCGAGCACCCCTACGACCCAGCGAGGGCGACCCGGTGTGCTGAGCTCGTCAGCAACCGAGCGAGCGATCTGAGCGCCAGCGACGTTGAGCTCTCTGGCCAGGTGTTCGAGCTCGTAGTCAGCCTGGCTCGTGGTGGTGGAGTTGAACGTGTTCGTGCTGAGCAGGTCGGCTCCGGCATCAGCAAAGGACCGGTGGATGTCAGCGATGGCATCTGGCCGGGTGAGGGAAAGCAGATCGTTGTTGCCCTGTAAGTCGACCGAGTGGGTGGCCAGACCTGGGTGGTTCGTCGAGCTGCGGAAGTCGGCTTCAGTCAGGCTGAGGTTCTGGATGCTGGTGCCCATGGCGCCGTCGAAGACCAACACGCGGTCAGCCAGGTGCGCTCGGAGGGCGGCGATTCTTTCGGTGCTGTTCATGATGCTTTGGCCTCGACAGTTGTGGCTTCGGTAGGTGAGATGCCGAGAATCCTGCACGTGGCGGCGGTGAGATTCGGCTTGTTCATCGTGTAGAAATGGAAGTCTCGAACTCCATGCTCGACCAATCGTTTGCACTGCTCAGCTGCCACGGTTGCGGCGACGAGTTCGCGGATCTCCGGGGTGTCGTCGAGCCCGTTGAACAGCTCATGCATCCACGTGGGAACCGTGGTGCCGCACCGCTCGGAGAAGCGGCAGATGCCAGCAAAGTTCGTGACCGGCATGATGCCCGGGACGATCGGGACGGTGATCCCAGCGGTTCGGGCGTCATCGAGGAAGCGCAGAAAGACGTCGGCGTCGAAGAAGAACTGCGTGATCGCCCGGTCGGCACCGGCATCGATCTTTCGCTTGAGGCTGTCCATGTCGGCTTTGGCTGACGCAGCCTTGGGGTGGACCTCGGGGTAGGCACCAACCGAGATCTCGATTTCGTCGGCATCGGGCCGCGAACGGATGCCAGCGACGAGGTCAGCGGCATCGCAGTAGCCGTTCGGGTGGACTCCGTCGATGCAGCCGTCGTTGGCCTCGTCGGGAGCGTCGCCCCGCAAAGCAACGATGTGCTCGAGGCCCCGTGAGCGGTAGCTGTCGATGACGTCACCGATGGTGTCCCGGCAGGCCGACACGCACGTGAGGTGGCCAGCCACAGCAAGTCCGGGGATCTCGCTGAGCTGGTCGAGGGCCGCGAACGTGGTGTCTTGGCTGCTGCCACCGGCTCCGTAGGTGACACTGACGAAGGTGGGGTCGAAGGCGGCGAGCGCCTGTGCGCTGTTCGCAAGATTCTTCGAGCCAGCGGGAGTGGTTGGCGGGAAGAACTCGAACGAGACCCGGAGGTCAGAGGTGATGGGTGTTGCGGCGCTGGAGCGACGGCTGAGGCGATCAGCGGCTTCGTTGATCAGTTGGTCGGTCATCGTGCGGCCTCGAGAAGTGGTGAACGAACGGGGGAGTCGAGAGACTTGGTTGCGGTCCACAGCGTGACGAGGAGCTCGTTGTCTCCTGCGTCAGGGGGTGGAGGGAAATGCTGGGCCTCGACTCGGCTGAGGCCAAGATCGCTGCACCAACGCGACACGTCGGCGTCGGAGAACCCGAGGTGGTAGTGCGCATGCTTGCTTCGCAGTAGCTCGAGTTCGTGGGCGGCGAAGTCGACCACGAGCAGTGTTCCTCCAGGTGCTAGTCGACGGCTCGCAACCTCGAGCGCTTGCGCTGGTTCAGACATGTAGTGGAGGACGTGGTGCAAGATCACGACGTCTTGTGAATCGTCGGCGATGTCGAGATCGAAGATGTCGGCGAGGCGGACCGAGCAGTGACTCAAGCGATCGTCGTCGAGCCGGGCGCGGGCGACGCTGAGCATCTGGCGGCTGCGGTCGACACCAATACCACGAGCGGTGCGATCGGCGAAGACCTCGAGCATGCGACCAGTGCCGGTACCGATGTCGAGAATTCGGTCGACGAAGGGCGTCGGTACCGCTGCGAGCATCGCCGCTTCAACGTCGGACGTCGGGGCATGGGCTTCACGGAGCTGGTCCCAATCCTCGGCAACCTCTTCGAAGTATTTGGCGGCACGAACTTCACGCGTCTGCCGTACAGCGTCGAGACGTTCCTGGTCTCGTTGAAGGAGCGGATCGTTGCGGTCGATCAGGGGCGCAATCGCAGCGAGAAGTGCACTGCTGCGACGGAGGCCGTAGTAGGCGTTGGTGCCTTCGGCTTGGCGTCGCAAGAGTCCGGCATCGGTGAGTAGTCGGAGGTGCCGACTTACTCGTGGCTGGGTCTGGCCGAGTACCGAGCAGATCTCCGAGACCGTCAGCTCACACGACTCGAGAGCGGCCACGATGCGAAGTCTCGTGGGTTCAGCCACTGCCTTGAGCTGCTCCAGCAGGTCGTCGATGGGCCCGGCGGTCTGATCAATCACAATATAAAGATATCGTGATGCATTGATGGAGTCAACCATGGGGCGATGACATGGCCCACGAGGTGATATGGAACTCGGAACGGCGATCGTGCCGACGTTTCCTCGTCACCCCCTGGCGCTGGCAGCACGAGCGCTCACCGTGAACAGCGTCATTCCTGGGCGATTGAACCCTCGGCATCGGCTTGTCTCATCGCTCGATGATGGACGACTTGGGCCTGGACTCGGCGCGACCGATTCGCCATCTGATCGACTACCTCTCGATCCTCGGACCACGACTCGAAGACGGCACCGTCGACTACAGCGGCGAGACCTTGAGCTGTTCGGCCACCGTGTTCACCAAACAAGACGATCCGCCCGAGGTGCTCGTCGCCGCCCTCGGTGCCCAAACGCTTCGGGTGGCGGGAGCTCGGACCGCGGGCACGTCGCTGGCACGGGTTGGTCCCAAAACAGTGGCGTCGCACATCGTTCCTGTCCAGGCCGAAGCCGCAGACCGAGCCAACCGGTCGGCACCCCTGTCACGCTTGGCTGCCGACAGCTGACGGGTAGTTCAGTTCGAACGGTCCGATGCAGCGCTGTTCAGTGCAGCGCTGTTCAGTGCAGAGCGGTTCAGTGCAGAGCGGTTCAGTGCAGAGCGGTAGGGCGTGAGGTCCCAGCCCGGATAGCGGCGCTGAGCTCGTTCGATGGTGAGCGCAGTCCAGAACGGATCACCGGGAGGCTGAACGCCGAAGCACGCGAGCTGCTCAGGGGTCGCGTGCTCGAAGATGTTCGCCCAAGGCTTGTGATGGTCAGATGCCCAGCTGTGGTAAGCCACGGCATCGTCACCGGCACGTTTGAAGCACGCCATCACTGCATAGCGGCGGCCGTTTGCCTCGGTCATGTTGGTGCCGCGGTGGAAGACATCGATGCTGTAAGGAAAGATGCTGCCCGCTGGTGAGGCCGTCGAGCGTGCCATGGCCGACAGATCGACCTGGATCTGAGCGAGTTCGTCGTCGGTGCCGAAGAAGGCGGCGTCTGCCACCGTTGCACTGTCGGGGCGGGCGACGTAATGCGCCGGGCCGTGGGTCTCTGACACATCGGTGAAGTAGCAGAGGACCGTGACGCAACTGTCCGCAGCGTCCTCGGCAGGGACCGTGAGGGTGTGGTTCGCGAAGTCGCAATGGAACGGTTGGTCGTAGTCGGCCGCTCCGGTGAACTTGGCCCAGGCTTGGCACTGATACAGGTGGACGTCTTCGGCCCGAAGGAGTTCCTTGGCCAGTGAGACAAGTGCCGGATGCACACCGATGAGGTTCAGCGCAGGTGAGCAGTCGAACGGAACGGGTGCGAATGTGGCGAACTGCTGCTCTGAAAACCGCCCGAGCTGCCCCCGACGCTTCTCGTCGAGTCGTTCGCCGCCACCTGATGGAACAACAAAGACCTTCTCGAAGTCAGCAACAACGGCCTTCACCTCGTCAGCAGTGAAGAAACGCTCGATGAGGACCCCACCGTCGCGGTGCCACGACGCCGTGTGCTCGGTGTTGAATCGCTGACCCTCGACGTTCGGTGTTGGTACGACCATTGCTGCAGGAGTATCGCACGAGGTCCGAGGTCCAGCTGTTTCGGCGGAACCAGTTTCGGGTCGGCACGGTTCACTAGCGAGTGCCAGCAGTCGCACGTCGTCGTTCAAGTGCTTTTCGACGGCCGGCGTGGATCTGTGTGGCGTCGGGAGGTCAGGCGAAGCACAACACCCGAATGGGTCGTGCCGTCGACGAAGTCGTCAGGCGGCGCTGGGTCGATCGATCGTTGATGTCTTCGAGAGTCGTACAGCGATGACGGCTGCGACGGATCCCGCGATGACGAAGCTGAGGTAGGGGTCGACTGGCCAGGTGCTTCTGGCGCTTCCAGCGATGAGGAAGCCGCTGGCGAGCAGTCCTACTTGGAGTGATGTCGACGCCACGACGTCGAGGACCGTGAAGGCTCGGACGCTGTTGGCTGCGTTCACGGTTCGGTGGGCTGTTTCGAGCATCGCCACCCTGACGGTCGTGCCGGCCGCCCCGATGATGGCGGTAGCGGCGAGGAGCACGACCTGGGCGGACGGGGTAGTGCCGGGGTCTCCAGCAAAAGGGATGACCAGGACCGCACCGAGCAAGATGATCGATGCGATGAAGGCGCGGTTGGTCACGTCGTTCTTGGTCGGACGCCATGCGAGGAGAGCGAGCATCGATGCGGCGGTTTGGATGGCGGCGACGACGCCAAGATCGGCGTTGGGCCACAACACCGTGTCGAGGTAGACGAGCCACAGCGGAAGGGCGCCGATGTTGATTGCGGCGAAGACCACCAGAATCGAGCGGGTCGTCTTCGACAACGGCACACCCGATCGCGACGGATCCTCGGCGCCTTCTGGGTCAATCCCTTCTGGCGGGTCGGGAACGCGTTGGAGTCCGAATGCGCAACCCACGGCAATCAGCCCGACAGCGGTGAGGAAGCCCGCTCGTCCAGGTCCATCGAGCGCAGCGAACAGCACCAGGAGGACGGCGAGCAGAGCGCGCCCGACTGCTGGCCACGTTGTGCTCAGTCGTTGTCGTTGCGTTGTGTCAGCTGCGTGCGACAGCAGCGGTTGCCACGCCGTGGCAAACAACACCGACAGTGCGATCTCTGCAGTGACAGTGATGGCAAGCGCTGTCGATGCAAGCGGGCCGGTCACGTCCAAGGCGATCAACGCGGCCAGCATCCACGCCTGGACGGCAGCAATCATCAGAAATCGCTGTACGTTCTGTCGGGCTCGCTGGAGCGGCATTCGCGATGCGTACAACTGGACCGGAAGCGAGATCACGCCGAAACCGAAGGCAATACCTATTGCCGTTGGGCTGAGGGCGAGATTTTCGATGGCGAGAATCTGGAAGAGGGGGCCACCGTCGATACCCAACGCCGAGCCGAACAGTGGTGTGAAGACCGTGACGGGAATGAACCTTGCGATGCCTGAGCGCTCGGGCTCAGTCGAGCGGTCAGACCGCACGAAGCCTTTGCCGAAACGAGAGTGCAGACAATGGCCGAGCACCGACATCGAATCGGCTCTGGGTGAGGCAAGACATCTCCCCATCATGGCCTCCCGATGTTCCGCCTGGACGCCAGGCGGAACATCGGGGCTCGGTGTCGTTGTCGAGGCCCTTCGTTGGCCTACTCGTCCAGGTCGAAACCGGTGAGGTGCCCGTCGCCGCTCGCAGTGCCAAGATCAGGGCTGGCGGCCTGACCGTTGCTACTCCTGGGCGACAGCGTGGACGTCGCCGAGGTCGACCCAGGGCTGCTTGTCATCGCACCAGACCTGCACGTTGGGCTTGATGGCTGTGCGGTCATCGAGGGTCCCGGCCTTCACTGCTACGATCTCGGGCCGTCCGACAAGCACCGAGACAATCGGCGAACCGCAGTTGCGGCAGAAGCGGCGGAGGACTGATACTTCTTTGCCCTCCCGGCCACGGTCTTCGAAGGTTGCGATGTCGCCGGAGACCGTCAGCTGGTCAGGCCCGACAACCACATTGGTGGAGAAGGATCCCCCGCTCTGCCGTTGGCAGTGATCGCAGTGGCACACCGCCACAGCCATGAAGTCGCCTTCGATTTCGTAACTGATGTCGCCACAAAGGCAGTGTCCGGTTCGTGTCATGGCGTGAAGCTAGCCGCGATCGTCGGCGAGATTCGAGTGGTCCGTAGCCACCCGCTCTTCGCTTTGCTGCACGGTGTGAACTCCCTCGGCTCCGGCCAGCAGCTCTGCTCACGGTGCAGTTGCTGTACTCAGCATCGCTGGATCCGATGCTCGAAGGGCACTGGGCGTTCGCCGGAGCAACCCACCCGGTGATGGTGGTCAGAACCCAGTGGCAGCCGATCTAGCAGTGGTCGAGCGTTCGCCGGTCTTCAGGCTTTGGCTGGAACGATCACCGTCGTGGTTCTTGTGTGGTGGGTGAGCGCTGTTGCGACCGAACCCAGAAGGAGGTGGGCAACCCCTCGATGTCCTCTGGCCCCAACCACGATCACGTCGGCCTCGCTTTCGCTGAGGACGGACCGAGGGTCGGCCAATTCAATCCGAGAGACGAGTTCGTACTCGGTGGTTGGACGCACGGACGCTTCGATTGCACCGTCGACACTCTTGTCCAGATTTGCTTTAGCCGTCGTTTCGAAGATGTCGCCGTAGGACTCAGCCAGCTCGAACATCGGGGCCGCTGGCACGTAGGCGTGGACGACGTCGATCGTTGCTCCGACCGGGCAGTGCTCGATCGCCCACGCCAGAGCGGCGATCGAGTTGGCGGAACCATCAACGCCGACGATGAGATGTTTGGTCGCAACATTCGTCACCGCTGACTCTGGCACGATCACGACGGGCACGGCACTGTGGGCAGCGCAGTACGAGCCCGTGGAGCCGGTGACGGCTTCCACGACGGCGCCTCGCCCGCGTGAACCGACCACGATGAGGTCGCCGGATCTAGCGGCTTCGCAAAGCGTTCGACCGACGTGGCCTGCGGTGACGATCGGAGGCAACCGGTCAGCCTCGGGGACGATGGCGGCTTCGATTGCCGCCTGCTCCTGCGCCTGTGCTCGGAAGTAGTCAACCGGAGGTGGAGGAGGGCCTCCCGGAGCTGGCGGTGCCGTTGCCCACCATGGAGTGTTCCACCCAACGACCGCCTGGATGGCACCGAGTTGATCTCGGTGGGCCAATGCCCACTGCAACGCCACTCGTGACCCGTTCGATCCGTCGAGCCCAACGATCATGGCTGGCGACGGTGTGACCTCGGCATCGTGGCGAACGGTGGTCATGGTGTGCCTTTCGTCAGGCTGGCCGGTCGATGGGCCAACTCCTGCAACGAGCATTGTCGTTGTGCCAACGACGGTACAGGGTCAAAGGTCTGCACTGTGGCGGCATTGGCGCCCGACGATCGCATAACGATGGTCGGTCACGGTCTTCCCCCAGAGGATGATCTCGTCGGAGAGGTCGATGTATTCCACCTGTTGGAAGTGTGGCCGTAACGCAGAGAAAGCTTGTTCAGGTGTCGTACCAGCTTGATTCCAGACACCTTCGATGGCGATGAACACACCGTCATCGCCGAGCGGGGCTGACCAACGAGCCACAACCACCTCCGGGTCTGGCACGGCCCAGAGCAGGTGCCGAGAGATGACGGCGGCGAGCGGCGTTGTCGGGACCGTCGCTGTCAACACATCACCAACCACGAATTGGCAGTCGAGCTCGTCACGTCGTGACTTGTGCTTCGCTCGTTCGATCATCTCGGGCGACAGGTCGACACCGAGCACGCTGTGCCCACGGAAGGCGAGGAGGGCAGAGACTGAACCGGTGCCGCAGCCGAGATCAACAACACGGCCTCTCGATGCTCCGAGGAACGTATCGAACAGCGCACCCCAGGCCTGCCGGGTGTTGAAGTCGGTGAGCCCATGGTCGGCCTCATCATCAAACGTTGCTGCCTGTTCGTCCCAGAAAGCGCGAGTGTCGTCGCTACTCTGCACCTCTTCGTTGTCCATCGACAGAGTCTTACACCTCGCCCGCTGAACGATCGGCCGTGCTTGCTCAGATCACACGACCTCTGACGACGACGCGGGGCTCGCCGGGGACTCGACGGTGCACATCGATCGCGCTGATGCTGTTTCCACGCGTGCCGGCAGTAGCCCCAACCCGCTCGACAACTGGATGATCTCGTTCACACATGCGACGATCGCCGCCATGACCGCCCGCAGCCTCGACAACGCGCTCACGCAAGCCAGAGGGCACTACGCAGCCGCTCGGCCGAACAGCGCCGGATGGTCTGATCGAGCCGGGCGAGTCATGCCGGGAGGCAACACCCGTTCGGTTTTGCAGTTCGACCCGTTCCCGTTTCGCGTCGAGCGGGCCGAGGGTCGATTGCTCTTCGACATCGACGGGCATCGCTACCTCGACTTCCTCGGCAACTACACCGCTGGCCTGCTCGGCCACTCGCCCGGGCCTGTGCTGGCTGCGGCCCAAGCAGCGCTGGCGAGTGGCTGGTCGCTCGGTTCGGTGCATGAAGACGAAGTGCGCCTGGCCGAGCTGCTGGTCGAGCGCTTCGCGTCCCTCGAACAGATTCGGTTCACCAACTCGGGGACCGAGGCAAACCTGATGGCACTCGCGGTGGCAACCCATCACACCCAGCGGTCCAAGGTCGTCGTGTTCGAGAACGGCTACCACGGGGGAGTCCTCACCTTCGGATCGGCCTCGAGTCCGGTGAATGTGCCGCACGATTGGTTGGTGTTGCCCTACAACGATGGTGCGGCCGTCGACTCTGCATTTGCCGAGCACGGCGACTCGATCGCCGCCGTCCTCGTCGAGACGATGCAAGGTTCGGGCGGCTGCATTCCCGGCGAACCTGATTTTCTCGAGCGTCTGCGAACACAGTCGACTCATCACGGTTGCGTGCTGATCTTCGACGAGGTCATGACCTCGCGCCTCGCCGTCGGTGGGTCCCAAGAGGTGTTCGGCATCACGCCGGACATGACCACACTCGGCAAGTACCTCGCCGGCGGGCTGACCTTCGGAGCGTTCGGCGGCCGAGCCGATCTGATGGCGGCGTTCGATCCTCACGCGGGGGGAGCCCTCGGGCACGCTGGAACGTTCAACAACAACGTGGCCTCGATGGCAGCGGGCATCGCTGCTCTCACCGAAGTGCTGCACGCCGACGTCCTCGCCACGACGAATCAACGGGGTGACGATCTGCGCCAACGCTTGAACAACGTGTTCTCCGAACACGGCGTGGCGATGTGTGTCACCGGCGTTGGTTCACTCATGAATGTGCACGGGACGCCCGGGCCCATCAAGTCTGCTGCTGACCTCGTTGACGCCGACGACAGGCTCAAAGAACTGCTGTTCTTCCACCTACTCGACGCCGGTGTCTACATCGCTCGCCGGGGGTTCATCGCCCTGTCGATCGAGATCACCAGCGCCGACGTCGACGACCTCGTCGCTGCAGTCGAGCACTTCTGTCGTCTGAACTACGTTCCTCACTGTGACTGACCAACAAGCGCCCACGACCATGGGTGAGCCATCGGCAACCCAGCACACCTCCGGTTGGTGGCTCGACGACTACGGCATCCTCGGTCCATACAAGCCCGGCGTTGGCCCTCGTAGCGATCCGCGTCAGGCGTTCCCGACCGGGCCGGCGGTCGGCGACGCATTTCCCAACATCGTCAGCACAAGCCAAACGGGCTCGGTCATCGACCTGCACAGCGACCGTGGCGCCGGGCCAGCGGTCGTGGTGTTCTCCCGAGCCACATTGTGGTGACCTCCCTGCCGCACGCAACTCGTGGAGTTGCAATCGTTCCTGCCAGCGTTCGAAGCGGCGGGTGTCTCGGTGTACGTCGTGTTCCCCGAACCTCTCGAGCAGCTCGCATCCTTCGCTGCTGACTACGCCATCACGCTGCCGCTCCTGGCCGACCCCGACAGCGAGGTCATTCGTGAGGTCGGCATTCTCAACACCACGCTGACCGAAGACGATGCGCCCTTCTACGGGATTCCGTTCCCGGGGAGCTACGTGCTTGGTGAAGATGGTCGAGTCGTTGCGAAGTTCTTCGAACAGAACTCGCTGGTCCGGGCCCACCCCGATCTCCTTCTCCAGGCCGCGACCGGGAAAGAGATCGAGCCGGTTGCGTCAGCGCCGGTGAGCCCTCCGGAACATGTCGAACTCGAGGTGGCCCTCAACGCTGAGGAGCTTCCGGCGTTCCTGCTGCGTGATCTGGTTGTGACCCTGCGAGTTCCGGCTGGTCAGCATCTCTACGGGCTCCCGGTCTCTGAGGGTCTCGTGGCGACCTCGGTCGACATCGACGAGAGCAAGTACCTCGGTATGCAGCCAGCGGTGCTTCCGCCAACGCACCCCATGGTGCTGATGGGCACGGGCGAAACGCTGCATGTCTACGAAGGTGACGTGACCATTCGGATCCCCGTGCTCTACAACGCCTATCGCATCAAGCCAGATGAGAGCGGAGCAACCAACATCGAGCTCACGGGAACCGTGCGCTGGCAGTCATGCGACGATCACACCTGCCACATTCCTCGTACCGAGACCTTCTCGATCGCGGTGCCGGTTCGGGGTCCGAACGTGCCGGTAGCGGCGAGCGGCTGACCCGGATCAGCCCACGTGAATTCAGCCCAGTCGGTCGACCCTGACGTGATGACGGTGCCGCCGCCAGGCGAGGTGTAGGAACCGAGCATTTCATGGCGGGCGATCGGGCGGCCGGTCACGGCTTGGGAACGCACCGGCTCAGCGGCAGCGCTCGAAGACAGCTGGTTACTCGGCTGAGACCGTGGCTGAGCGGTGGCGCTTGGCGGTGAGGATGGCCGTCCCACCGAGCAGCAACAGTCCGGCTGCGATCGCGAGCAGCAACATCGTGCTCGAGCCGGTGAAGGCCAGCGGTCCGCCAGTCGGTGGTGCTTGAGCTGCCGCTGTCGCTGCAACGACCACGAGGCCGTCCGGGCTGCCAGCAAGGCCGGCAACACGAGCGTTGGCGGTGTTCTCGACCGAATTGATCGTGGAGACCGTCGTGGTTGTGAGGTCGAGCGTGACCGAATCGCCCGCAGCCAGACCCTCGGCGAGGTCGCAGGTGAGCTGCTGGCCGTCGAGCTCACACGTTGCGCCACCGTCGATCGTGTGGCCGTTGTAGGTCAGCGCCTCTGGGATGTCGTCGGTGATCTCGATCGGCGTGATGATGTTCTCCGGCCCATCGTTGGTGAGGGTGATGGTCCAGATGCTCTGGCCACCAGATCGGAGGTTCGACGTCGTCACGACCTTTGTGATCGACAGCGCAGCGTTGGTGCGGCGAACGTCGAGGTCGGCAGTGGTCTCGGCACCATCGGGATCGGTCTCGTTCGACGCTGCGGTTGCGGCGTTCTCGATCGTGCCGACCAGGTTGTCGGAGATGAGGGTCATGATGGTGAGCGTGACCGTCTCGCCGACAGCGAGCTCGGCGATGTCACAATCGACCACACCGGCAGCACCAGCGGGATCCTCCAGACAACTTGTCGACGAGCCGGAGATGACGAATGCTGCGCCAGCGGGAAGGGTGTCGGTGACGACCACATCGGTTGCGGTCGAAGGACCGGCGTTGGTGACGTCGATCGTCCACTCGGCGAGGCCGCCAGCGATCACGTCGATCGTCGGACCAGCCTTGGTGATGTCGAGATCGGCGACCCGATCGATGTCGGCCTGGGTGGTCGACACGTCGGATGCAGGGTTCGGATCGTTGGCATCTGACTCGACGCTTGCAACGTTGCGCACGGTGCGGTCAGCCGACGGGTCGAGGGTGACGATCAGATCGATGGCAACGGATTCGCCCAATGGCAGATCGCCGAGCTCGCAGGTGATGGTCGCCGGAGTTCCCGCTGTCGAGCAGTCTTCAGCGAGTTCGGCGGGCGAAAGCTCGGCCGGCAGAACGTCGGTGATGACGACGTTCGTGGCCAGCGACGGACCTTGGTTCGTGACGGTGATCGTGTAGGTGATCGGTTCGCCGGCCAGGACGGTGCTCGGGCCGGTCTTGACCAGTTCGAGGTCGGCTTCCAAGCCGACATCCACGACCGACGTCGCAGTGGGATCGGGGTTCGTGTTCGGCTCATCGCTACTGACAGCGGCGTTGTTGGCGAGCTCGCCGGTCACGGTGTCGCCGATGAGAACGCCGACCACGAAGGTGATCGAAGCGTCGGCGGCAAGCGTGTCGACCACGCAGGTGACGGCCTGGCCCGCAGCCGCGCACGACGCGGAGCTCGTGGTCGGGTCGAAGGTCATGCCGTCGGGCAGTACGTCGGCGACGACGACGTTTGCCGCGTCGGATGGTCCGCCGTTTGCGACGGTGAGGTCGTAGGTGAGGCCGGTACCCGCCGCAGCGGTCGGGGAAGAAGGCGTCTTCGTGATGGCGAGGTCGACGGTTCGCTCGATGGGCTCGGTCGAGGTGGCCGAATCGCCGTCGGCGTCCTCGGCGGCCGAGACGTTGGCCTGGTTGACGAAGTCGTCACCGTCGGCGAGGAACGATGCGGGCATCAGTTCGAGGGTGAATGCAGCGCTGGCCCCGCGGTCGAGCACGCCGACGGGGCAGGTGACGGTGCCTGGGGTGTCGGTGCAGTCGACGGGTCCAGACACTGCGATCAGCGTGGCGCCAGCAGGCAACACGTCGATCAGTTCGATGTCGGTGGCTTGTGACGGACCATTGTTCACCACGGTGATCGTGTAGATCACCGCGACACCAGGCACGATCGGCGAGGTCTCGGCCACCTTTGTGACAGTGACCTCGGCGATGCGATCGATGGTGGTCTCTTCTTCTGCTGTGCCGTCGGCGGCGTCGTCGCCGGTGGCGACAGCGGTGTTGGTGAGCTGTACGCCGTCGGCGATTGCCTGATCGAGGTCGGCGGCGATGCGGACCGTGGCCGACTCGCCGTCGTCGAGTGTGCCGACGTCGCACACGATTGTTTGACCAGTCGCCGGAGTGCCCCCGGCGAGGGCGCACTCGGTGGCCGATGTCGCCGGGTCGAAGGTGACGCCGATCGGCAGCGTGTCGGTGATCGTGACGTTGTCGGATGCGGACGGGCCGAGGTTCTCGACGGCGAGGTCCCATGCGATGGTTTCACCAGCGACGACGGGATCGATCACGTCGATCTTGGTGAGGGACAGGCCGCTGGTCCGCTCGATATCGGCAATGTGCTCCGAGCTGTCATTCGCTGCGCTTGGGTCGTCTTCGTTGCCGGCGATCGATGCCGAGTTGGTCAGCATTGCACCGGCGGCCAGGGTCGACGAGACGTCGACGAGAATCGTCAGCTGATCGGTGGCCCCGTTCGCCAGCGAGCCGATCGTGCACTCGATAGGACCGCCGACGATGGAACAACGACTGTCGGACCCGGCGGCGTTGAAGGTGGTGCCCGCCGGCAGTGAGTCCGAGACGATGACGCCGGTGGCGTCGGACGGGCCGTCATTCGTGATATCGAGCGTCCATGTGATCTGGGTGCCGGCCGTCGTCGGGACGGCCGGACCGGACTTCACGATGCCGAGATCGGCCGAACGGACGACGGGGGCGGTGTCCGAGCCAGCGTCGTTCGTCGGGTCTGGGTCGTTTTCGTCGGCCGACGCGGTGGCGGTGTTGGCCACGGTGGAGCCGTCGGCGAGGTCGGCTGCGACATCGGTGCCGACGGTGAAGGTGACGCTCTCACCAGCGGGGAGCGAAGCAATGAAGCATGAGACGCCGGGTGAGCAGGCGGGGGACGACAGGTCGGCACGGAACGTGAGACCTGGCGCCAGAGCGTCGGCGACGGTCACGCCGGTGGCATCGGACAGACCGTTGTTGGTCACCGTGATCTCGAACAGGGCCGGCTCTCCCGGGACGATCGGGTCGGTCAGGATCGTCTTGGTGGTGGCGAGGTCGGCGTTTCGTTCGATCGTCGTCTGGACCTGGTCGCCGTTGTTGTCGGTGTCGGGATCGGCTTCGGTGGCGGCGATCGAGGCATTGTTGGCGAGCGAGGCGAGGTCGTCGACCGATGAATCGATCGCGACGTCGACGGTGACCGTGAACGTCTCACCATCAGCCAAGGTGCCGGCCGGGCAGCTCAACGCCGATGCGGTGAACGTACAAAACGCCGGCCCCGTGATGCCGACGATGGTCATACCGGCGGGGACCGCGTCGGCGACGAGGACGCCCGTGGCGGTGGATGGCCCAGCGTTGCCAGCGGCGATCGTATAGGTCCCGGTTCCACCAGCGATGAGGGTTGCCGGTCCGGTCTTGGCGACGAAGACATCGGCCGATCGAGTGACGGGTGATTCGTCCTGGTCTGAGTTGTTGGTGGTGTTCGGGTCGTCGGTGCTCGACTCGGCGAACGCAACGTTGGTGATCGTCGAACCGTCGACAGCGTCTTCGGCCAGATCGAAGACGACGGTCAGGGTCGTGGTGGCCCCGGCGGCAACGATGCCGAGGTTGCAGCCGACAGCGGTGCCGGCCAGATCGCAGCGAGTATCAGAATCGGCGTCGTCGAAGGTCATGACCGACGGGAACACGTCGTTGACCACGACATCAGCAGCGTCAGACGGACCGTCGTTGGTGACCTCGATCGTGTATTCGACCGACTCGCCGGCGACGACGGGGTCGGTCACGGCGGTCTTGATCAGTGACACGTCGGCTGACGGAGCAACCATCGAGGTCTCGCTGTCTGCGTTGTTGCTCGGGTCGGCATCGTCCTCGTCGGAGCTGACAGAAGCGGTGTTGGTGATGTCGCCGGTGATGCCAGGGTCGACGTCGACGCCGATGATGAGCGAGTCGGTGCCGCCGTCAGCGAGAACGGGGATGAGGCAGGTGATGGTTTGGCCCGTGGCCGGCGTTCCAGCGGCGACGCTGCATCGGCTGTCGGAGGTTGCTGGGTCTAACGTGAGGCCCGCAGGGAGCGTGTCGGTCACGACGATGTTGGCAGCGTCGGACGGACCAGCGTTCGCGATCTCGAGGTTCCACGAGGTCTGGGTGCCGGGAACCGGGGCGGCGGCTGGAGCCACCTTGTCCATCGACAGGTCGACAAGGCGGTCGACTTCGACCTCGGCATCGTCGGCGTCGTTGTCGGCGTTCGGATCGGTCTCGGCGCCGTTCACCGAAGCGGCGTTCACGATCGTTGAACCATCGGCGACGTTCGATCCGAGCACGAGCACGACCGGCACCGTCGTGGTGGCACCGTTGGTCAGCGAAGCGATCGTGCACTCGACGGTCGAGCCGACCAGCGAGCAGAGCGGGCTGCTGGCAGCGGCGTCGAAGGTGGTGCCGGCGGGCAGGGGATCGCTGATGACGATGTTTGTGGCATCGGAGGGTCCGTCGTTGGTGACGACGAGGTCGAAGCTGATGGGTTCACCTGCGATTGGGTCGGCGGTGGTGAGCGTCTTGTCGAAGGCGAGGTCGGCGATGCGTTGGACGTCGACGTCTTCGGTGGCGGTGGCGCCGTCGGGATCTTCTTCGCTCGAGTCGACCTCGACGGTGTTGGTGATCGTGGCGCCGTCGGCCACGGAGCTGTCGACATCGGCGGTGATCTCGAACGTTGCGGTTTCGCCAACGGTGAGCGTGGCGACGGTGCAGGTCACGACGCCAGCGATGATCGAGCAAGCACCCGAACCGAGCGGAGTGGCGGCGCTGGGGGAGAGGCCGGGCGCCATGTCGTCAACGATCTCGACGTCGGTGGCCGTGGCCGGACCGGCGTTGGTGACGGTGACGGTGTAGACGACCTGGCCGCCGGCGGTGACCGTGGCTGGATCGGCCGACTTGGTGACGCTGAGGTCGGCGACGCGATCGACGGTTGTGGTCTCGGCGTCGGTGTCGTTGTCGGTGTTGGGATCGTCGGTGTCAGAGGCGACTGCGGCGGTGTTGGTGAGCGTGCCCTCGACCCCCGGGTCCACGTCGCCGCCGATGATGAGGGTCACGGTGGCGCCTGGAGCGAGTGTGTTCAGGGTGCAGGTGATGGTCTGGCCCGTCGCCGGGGTGCCAGCCGAGACCACACACTCGGTGGAGGAGGTGCCAGCATCGAAGGTGACGCCTGCGGGCAGGGTGTCGGTGACGACGGTGTTGACGGCGTCAGATGGTCCATCGTTGCTGATGATCAGCTGCCACGTGGCCGGGGTTCCGGCCGAGATCGCCGCGGGTGCCACTTTGTCGATACCGAGATCGGCAGCGGGAGCGACCGGTGAGGAATCGGTGTCGGAGTTGTCGCCCGGCGTCGGGTCGTTCGTATCGGCCTCGACCGATGCGGTGTTGACCATCGGGGTGGCGACGACGGCGGGGTCGACGTCGACCCCGATCGTGAGGCCCACGGTCTGGCCGGACGTGAGGGTGTTCAGGGTGCAGGTGATCGTCTGGCCGGTTGCCGGTGTTCCGGCGGTGACCGCACAGCTGGTGTCTGAGGTCGCAGCATCGAAGGTGACGCCAGCGGGCAGCGTGTCGGTGACAACGACGCCCGTTGCATCAGATGGGCCGTCGTTGCTGACGACGAGGTCCCACGAGTACGGCGTGCCGGGGACGACGGGATCGGCTGACGACGACTTGGTCAACGACAGATCGGCGAGGGTGTCGACGTCGATGTCGTCGCTGTCTGAGTCGTTGGTGTCGTCCGGATCGTTCTCGTCGGCGGCGGCGCTCGCGGTGTTGACGATGGTGCTGATCGGCTGGGAGGTCTCGACGTCGAACACGAGATCGACCGAGATCGCAGCATCACTCGGCTGCACGGTTCCCAGATCGCAGACGATGTCGCCGCCGACGAGCGAGCAGCGGCTGTCTGAAGCCGCAGCCACGAAGATCAGCCCGGCCGGAACTGGATCGGTGATGGTGACATTGGTGGCCTGCGAGGCGCCCAAGTTGTCGACGGTGATGGTGAACGTGGCGCGCTCACCAGCGTTCAGTTCAGGGGTGGCGCTCGTCTTGGTGACGGCGAGGTCGGCTTCGCGGATGACGTCGATCGTCTCGGTGGCCGAGGCACCGTCTGGGTCTTCGGGGGCGGTTCCGACGGCGATGTTGGTGACGGTGGTTCCGTCGGCGACGGTCGGATCGACGATGGTGACGACCTCGACGCTGAGGCTCGCGCCCGGAGCGAGCGAGGCCACCGTGCAGGAGATGGCCCCGGTGCACGAGCCCGGAGTGGACAGGGCGAAGCTGTCGAGGCTGAGCTCGGCGGCGAGCGCATCGCTGAGCACGGGGTTGGTGGCCGACGAAGGTCCGGCATTGGTCAACGTGAGCGTGTAGGTCACGGTGTCGCCAGCGACGACGGTCTCGGCCGAGGCCACTTTGGTGACGGCGAGTTCAGCACGTCGGTCGACGTCGGTCTCAGCGTCGTCGGCGTTGTTCGAGTCGTCGGTGTCGTCGGTGTCTGACTCGATGGCAGCGGTGTTCGTGATCGGACCGGCAGCGAGCGTCGGGTCGACGTCGCCGCCGATGGTGAGGGCCACGGTGGCGCTGGGGGCAAGGGTGTTCAGGGTGCAGGTGATGGTCTGGCCGGACGCTGGAGTGCCAGCCGAGACGACACACCCGGTCGAGGAAGCTGCGGGATCGAACGTGATACCCGCGGGAAGGGTGTCGGTGACGACGGTGTTCACCGCGTCGGACGGGCCGTCATTGGTCACGGCGAGATCCCAGCTGATGGAGTTGCCGGCGATGACGTCGGCCGGCCCCGTCTTGGCGATGCCGAGATCAGCCGCTGGGGCGAGCGTGCCGGTGACATCGTCAGCGTTGTTGTCTGGATCGGGGTCGGTCGTGTCTGCCGCGACCGACGCCGAGTTGGCGAGGCTTCCAGTGATGCTCGGATCGATGTCGACACCGATCGCGAGATCGATCACGGCACCAGGGGTGAGGGTGTTCAGAGTGCAGGTGATGGTCTGGCCGGTCGCCGGTGTTCCGGCGGTGACCACGCAGCTGGTGGACGACGTTGCAGGGTCGAAGGTGACGCCTGCGGGCAGGGTGTCGGAGACGACGGTGTTCACTGCGTCTGACGGGCCGTCGTTGGTCACCGAAAGCGACCACACGTACGGGGTTCCGGGCACGGGGGCAGCGGCCGGAGCGGTCTTGGTCAGCGAGAGATCGGCGAGGTTGTCGACGGTGATGTCGTCGGCGCCGGTGTTGTTCGTCGGGTCGGGGTCGTTTTCGTCGGCGGAGGCGGACGCCGTGTTCGTGATGTCGCCGCCAGGCACGTCGGAGCCGACGTCGAACACGAGATCGATGGAGGTGAGGGTGTCGGAGGGCAAGATCGTGCCGAGGGCGCAGACGATGTCACCACCGACGAGGGCGCAGGCGGGGTCCGAGGCTGCGGGAACGTAGGTGAGGCCAGCGGGGACCGGATCGGTGACCGTGACATTGGTGGCTTGGGACAGGCCGAGGTTGTCGACGGTGACGGTGAAGGTCACCCGTTCACCAGCGCTGAGCGATGTCGGCGATGCCGTCTTGGTGACGGCGAGGTCGGCTGAGCGGCTGACCGTGATGTCCTCGGAGGCCGAGGCACCGTCGGGGTCTTCAGGAGCGCTCCCGGTCGCGGTGTTGGTGATGGTGCCAGCGGTTGCGGTCGGGCTGACCGTCACGGTCAGCTCGACAGAGAGCGACTCGCCGGGCAAGAGCTCGGTCACCGAACACGAGATCGCTCCCGAACACGAGCCCGGCGTCAGCAGAGCAAAGCTGTCGAGGGACAGGCCGGGTGCGAGCGGATCGGCCAGGGTGGCGATGCTGGCAGCGGAAGGCCCGTCGTTGGTGAGGCTCAAGGTGTAGGTGACTTGGGCGCCGGCAACCACGGCGGCCGGGGCGGCCACCTTTGTGACGGACAGTTCTGCGGTGCGGCTGATCGACGCGTCGTGGTCGTCGTCGTCATTCGACGGATCGGGATCGATGGTGTCGGACGAGACCGTGGCCTCGTTGGTGATGGTCGAACCATCGAGCAGGGTCGGGTCGAGGTCGCCGCCGATGGCCACGTCGATGGTCGTGCCGGGAGCAATCGTGCCGAGGGTGCAGGTGACGGTTTGGCCGGTGGCTGGGGTTCCGGCCGAGACGACACAGCGGGTGTCCGAAGTGGCTGGGTCGAACGTGATGCCGACGGGCAAGGTGTCGGTGATGACCGTGCTGACGGCGTCCGACGGGCCATCGTTGGTGACAGCGATCGACCACGCGATGGATTCGCCAGCGACGACGGCGTCATCGCCGGTCTTTGCGACGGAGAGGTCGGCGAGCGGAACGGTCGGCGAATCGTCAGATGCGGTGTCGTTCGTGGCGTTCGGGTCGGTCGTGTCGGAGCTGACCACGGCTGCGTTGGTGAGCGTGCCGGTGGCTGCGGGGTCGACGTCGCCGCCGATCGCGAGGTCGACGGTCTGACCTGGCGTGACCGTGCCCAGGGTGCAGGTGATGGTCTGGCCGGTGGCCGGTGTGCCGGCGGTGACCGAACACGACGGTGACGACGTGGCTGGGTCGAAGGTGACCCCGACCGGAAGGGTGTCGGTCACGACGGCATTGACCGCATTGGAGGGCCCGTCGTTGGTGACGGCGATGTCCCAGGAGTAGGGCGTGCCGGGCACGATGGGGTCGGCCGCCGAACCCTTGACAATGCCGAGATCGGCCCTCGTCTCGACCTCGATGTCCTCGTCGGCTGCGTTGTTCGTGGTGTCCGGATCGTCCTCGGTGGCGTCGACCGAGACGGAGTTGGTGATCGTGCCGACTGGCTGGTTTGCATCGACCACGAAGGTGAGCACGAGGTCGACAGCGGGATCGTCGGCATCGACGGTGCCGAGCAAACAGACAACGTCGCCGCCGACCACACTGCAGGATGCGTCGCTGGCAGCGGCGTCGAAGGTCAGCCCAGCGGGAATCGGGTCGGTGACGGTGACGTCGGTGGCAATCGACGGGCCGGCGTTGGTGACGGTGACCGTGTAGCTGACCGTTTCACCAGCGATGACGGGGTTGTCGAGCGCCGTCTTGGTGATCGACAGGTCGGCTGATCGGACGATGTCAGACGTGACGGTCTCTTGATCGTTGGTCGGATCGGGGTCGATGGTGTCGGTCTCGACGAACGCCGTGTTGGCGACCGTGCTGCCGTCGGGGTCAGTGTCGGCGATCTCGGCGGTGACCAGGATCGTGACGGTGGCCCCGGGTGCGAGGTCGCCAGCGTCACAGACCAACGTGCCGGTCGTGCTGCACGTGGCTGAGCCAGCGGCGATGCTGTGGCTGACGTAGGTGGCGCTCGCCGGCAGGACGTCGGTGATCGTCACGTTGTCGGCTTGGCCGGGGCCAGCATTGGTGACGGTGACGGTCCAGGTCGCTGCGGATCCGGCAACGATCGTCGCCGGGCCCGACTTGTCGAGTTGCAGGTCGGCTCGACGGTTGACGGTGGTCTCTTCGACCGCGTCGGCCGGGTCGGAGAACGTTCCGTCTGCGGTGGCGTTGTTGACGAGCACGGTGCCGTCGGCGATGTCGGCATCGAGATCGGCTGTGATCGTCAGTGTGATCGAGTTCGCACCAGACGTGCCGGGCAGGACGGGGACCGAACACGACACGACGCCGGCGATCACCGTGCAAGAATTGCCGGCTCCGGTGATGGTGGCCGCGATGTTGGAAAGCGGAAGCGCCGAGAGGTCGTCGTCGATGACCACGTCGGTGTCTTCGGATGTGCCGAGGTTGGTGACGACGATGTCCCAGCTGATGCCGGTACCGGCGAGGGCCGGGTCGGGGAAGCCAGACGTTTCGATCTTGGTGATCTCGAGCTGTGTCGAGCGAACGACGGTTGCCGTTGCTCGCGAGGAGTTGTTCGTCGGTTCGGGGTCGGTCTCGTTGCCCGCCACGTCTGCGGTGTTGGTGAGATCGATGCCGTCAGCGGCGCCAGCGGGAACCGCCACAACGACGGTGAATTGTGCAGTGGCGCCCGGAGCGAGCGTGCCGACGGTGCAGCTGAGGGTTGCCGAGCCAGAACAACCTGGGGCAGACACGAGGGTCACGCCTGCCGGAAGAGTGTCGGTGACGGTCACGCCCGTGGCCTCTGATGGGCCTTCGTTGGTGACGTCGATCGTGAAAGTCAGGTTCGAACCGGCGGCGACGGTGTCTGGCGAGACGGACTTGATCACGCCGAGGTCGGCGATCCGTTCGACGGTGAAGTCGACATCGTCTTCGTTGTTGGCTGGAACGGGGTCGGTCTCGTCGGCGCTGACGTCGGCGGTGTTGCTGAGCGTGGCGCCGTCGGCCAACGTTGCAGGCAACTCGACCGCGATCGTGACGGAGGTGCTGGCACCCGCAGCGAGGCCAGAGATCGAGCACTCGACGTCGCCGCCGACCAGCGCGCAACCCGACGAGCTCAACGCAGGGTCGAACGTGGTGCCGGCGGGCAGAGCGTCGGTGATGACGAGATTGGTTGCATCCGAGGCACCGTTGTTTTGAATAGCGAGGTCGAACAGCACGGTCGTGCCGGCGATGAACGGGCCGCTGGCGGTCTTGTCGATCTGGAGATCGGCGGCCCGGCCGACGACGGTGTCGACGGTTGCATCGTTCGGGGCGCCGGCTGGATCCTCGGGGTCGTCTGATCCGATCTTGGCAACGTTGCTCAGCACGGAGCCATCGGGTGTGGAGGCAGCGACGTCGACCACGATCGTGACGACGACGGTGTCGCCAGCTGCGAGCTCTGCGTAGTTGCAGCTGATCGTGCCGGATGCGTGGGTGCAGTCAGTGTTGTCGACGGATACGAAGCTTGCCCCGGCGGGCAAACCGTCGACGAGTTCGACGTTCTGCGCGTCTGACGGGCCAGCGTTGGTGGCGGTGAGGGTGTAGGTGATCTGGCCTCCGGCCTGAGCCGGATCGGGGGTAGCGGTCTTGGTGACGCCGAGGTCGACCAGGCGCCGCACCGTCGTGGACTCTCGACCGAAGTTGTCGCTGGTCGTGGTCTCGGGCGTGGTGGTGGTGACCTGGGCGTTGTTGGTGAAGGTCGTGGCTGCGGTGGCGCCATCGATGTTCACGCCGATCAGCACGCTGGCGTTGCCCCCGGCGGCGAGCGAGCCGATCACACACGTGACGGTCTGGCCGGTGGCTGGGGTTCCGGAGGTGACGGAACAACTGGGCGAGCTCGTGCTTGCATCGAACACGAATCCGGCAGGAAGCGTGTCGACGACGGTGGTGTTCTCGGCGAGCGAGGGGCCGTCGTTGCTGACACTGAGCTCGTACACGGTGGCGTTGCCGGCGATGACGGGATCGATGGTGTCCGCTTTGCCTTCGAACACGACGTTGGCGAGAGCCACGACGGGAACGGTGACGATGTTGGTGCCGGACGTGAACGCCTCGCCGAGTGTCTCTGCGGTGTAGCTCAGCTCGCCGACATTGTCGATGTCTGAACCCTCGGTGCCCGGATCGACGGTGACGTCGAATTCGACGGTATAGGTCGTTCCGGTCAGCAGGAACGGGGCGACGCGCCCGCCGGTACCAGCCGATGCGCCCGTCCCCAGATAGAACTCGACTTCGTCGGTGCCGGCGTTGTACACCGCGTTGGCGGTACCGACGTTGTCGCCGCTGGTGATGCGGGCCGAGCCAGGAACGTACGTGGTGCCGGCGGGTATGGCGTCGGTCAGGATCGTGTCGAGTGCGGCGTCTTCGCCCTGGTTCGAGAAGCTGATCTCGTAAGTGAGGTTGTCGCCGACGTTGACGTTCCCGCCGTTCACGTCATCGACGGACTTTTCGAGGTCGAGCACGAGGTTCGGAACGAAGATGTCGATCGCAGTGGTGACGACGCCCTGGTAGTAGACGTCGCCTCTTGAACCGAGGGTCACGGTTGCCGAGGTGGCTCCCGGGGGCACGACACCGACGGTGTTGACGATCTTCGCGTCGAATCCGAGCTGATCGAAGTAGTTCGGATTCGAACCGGCCGGCAGGTTGCCTCCGTCGGAGATCCGTGAGTTGAAGAAGTTGGTCGTCGGGTTCAGGGCATCGCCGAGCCGAACCCCGTTCAGCTCCGCGTAGTCGCCAGAATATCGCTCGTCGCCTTCGTAGGTGACGAAGCCGACTTCGGCGAGCACGGGCCCGACGGGCGGCGTGAGGAAGCCGCTGACGGTGATGTCGACGGGGTTGCCGTTGCTCACTCGTTCGAGGCCGGGAAACACCGAGAGGTTGCGGAACGGTTCGGCCGGATCCTCGACGACCACGACGAGGGACCATCCAGCGTATTGTCCACGGGCGTTCGTGTGCTGCACGTCGGCCACGGTGTAGGTGCCGCTACCACCCGCCTGGACCTCGGTGGTGACGTCGACCCAGCCCTGATACGGGCTGCCGAGGCTGTAGACCTGTGCCGCCGGGGCGCTGAGATTGAGGTAACCGACCGACGCCGGCGTGTCGAATTTGACGTTGCCGCGAGCTGCGGATCGCGACGTCGCTCCCCAGAACAAGCCAGCCCATTGCACGTTCGCCCCTGGTGAAAGTGTGAATTCGGCCGACGACGAGTTGAACGTGGACGGGTCGCCGTCGACGTCGATGTCGATCATGTTGAAGCTGTTGTTGGCCTGTGCTGTGCCGAACTGGTTCGACTGGGCGTCGGTGCAGGCCGCCGACGCAGGGCACGTCATCAGCGTGTTGGCGACGTAGACGATGTCACCGTTGGTGTTGGTGGTGAACGCTGGACCACCGAAGGCGGTCTGCGCGCCAGCTTCGGCGATCGGGGCAACGGGCGTGCCGCCGACGAGCGTCGCGAACAGCAGGAACGCAGCGATGCATCGGGCGACGAGGTGGCGGCGCTGCGAGGTCAGCCCTGTCGGTTTTCTGAACTTTGTCGCAGTCGATCCACCCGAGGCCATGGCTCAGGATCGGCAGACGTTGAGCACTCTGGAGACCTTTACCCGAAACCACGTAGGAGTTTTGGGCCGGATGGCCCAGGTCACGAGCCCGAATTGCTGCTAGCGAGGCGGGGGAAAGGAGGCGTTCCTGCTGCGTGATCTGGACGTGACGTTGCGAGTTCCGGCTTGCCAGCATCTCTACGAAGGTGACGGTTCGGGGTCCGAACGTGCCGGGCGCGGCTAGCGGCGGACCCGGGTCAACCCACTCTGATTCAGCCCAGGCGGTCGAGGATGTTCGAGGTGATTTGCTCGATCTGGTTGTCTCGTCCGGCCAAGCCATGCGCCCAGTCGGTCGACCCTGACGTGATGACGGTGCCGCCACCCGACGAGGTGTAGGAACCAAGCATTGCCTGGCCGGCAGCGATGCGGTTGACCGCTGCTTCCTCCCTCGAGTCAAAGACTCGAGACGCCAAGAACTCGATCTCGGATGGTTCGTTCGGCTTCGGGGGGCGAGCCGCTGTGGTGCGGGTGAAGTGAGCGGCGGGAACCATGGCGAGAATCTCGAACGACTCAGGGGTTCCGTCGTTGCCCGTCGGGTGCGGGAGCCCATCGATGGTGGTGTATTCACAGCCGTCGCACTCATACCCGACGGCGGTGGCCTTGGAGCCGAGCACATCGCCGTAGTCAATACCGGTGCCGTCGAACATCCAGTGATTCGGCCGGAACACGGTGTAGCCACCGGCACCGTTGGTCACTCGCTTGCCGATGCGGTGATACCCGCCTCGGGTGAAGCTGACGCCCGTCATGTGATTCTCAGGCCGTCCAATGAGATGGTCAGACCAGATGCTGGTGAGCTCGCCGATGCGATCGGTGTCGTACACCGGGTCATTCTTGAACTGGCCCTTGTAACCCACCATCACCGAGGCGGAACCATTGACTTGCTCTTCCAGTCGAACCTGCCAGAGTGAGGTGTTGCCGGAGAAAAAGACAGCGTTGCCGCCCTTGGCAACGAACGTCTCAACGGTGTCGCGCATCGGGCCGGACCAGTACTCGTCATGACCGACCGAAAGCACCAACTTGTAGCGATCGATGATGCCGGGATGCTCTTCGAGGTCGGCGTTGGAAATCACGTCGATGCCGTAGCCGTTGCGTTCTGCCCACGCGAGGAATGGCCACTCCCAATCAGGCCAGCCAGCCGAGCCCGCCCACGCCGACAGCCGATTCATACGTACGTATCCAACGTGAGTGTTCATGTCGCGGTCGGGCGGATTGGTCGTGGTGACCCGTCGACCCGCACCTTCAGGCTTGAACAAGTAACCGGGAGCCATCGGGCGTTCCAACGATGCGTGGGTGCCGCCGTTGTAGAGGTTGCGCCCGCCGAAGTCGTTGTAGGCGTGCCAGGTGTTGGTGGCGAGCTGGAGCAGGATCGTGTTCTTCGACGCAGCCGTGGGACGCACCACGAAGAACGCGTGGCTCTGACGCTTCTTGCCATCGACGTCGATGGTCATCAGCACTTCGTAGTAGCCCGAGCCCCAGTCATCGCCGGCGACAACGGTTTCTGCTGTCGGCCATTGACAACCGTTCGATGACGCGTCGAGGGGCGTGGGGTGGTCGCCAGCAGCAACGGTTCCGTTCCACACCACTGTTCGGCCAGCGGCGATTCTGGCAATTTCGATGTGGACCGGACGACCCTTGGCCGAGGAGAGATGCAGGCCGATGTCACCGCCCGGCGCAACTGATTGTGGCCAGCAATATCCCGTAACGGTCTCGAAGCTCATGGTGCAGCATGTCAGCCCCTGGGTGGTCACCCCAAACGAAGCGTCCGGTTGCTCAGCCAGCTGCGCGTTTGAAGACGTCCGGCGGAAACGCCTTGGCGTCGATGCAGAGCTGGGACCAGGTTTCGAGGTCGGCCACGATGCTGTCGAACGAGTCGCCGAGGGCATCGATGATCGACTGGCCGAGCATGTCGGTGTCTTCCTCTATCGCTCCGCGGAACGCTGCGCCCTCTTCGCTGAGTTGATCGCCCTCGAGCCAATCCTTCTGGCGCATGCCTTCCGCGGTCGCTGCGATCTGCTCCGGTGACCAACCTCGGCTGGCGGTGTAGCTGCCGAGCGGCATGCCGACCCAGAGCTCGGTGAGGATGTTCATCTCGACGGCGTCGAGGCCGTTGGCGATACAGACCGCGACATGACTGTCACCCCGGTGTTCTCGGGCGAGTTCGCAGGCTCGCCAGAGTCGGCCAACAGGATCGCTCGGCCACTCTTGGCTGATCAAGCCAGCGAAGAGTGGACGTCCTGGCAGGGGAGCGTCACTGACCGCGTCCTGCAGGGCATCAGCAACAGCAGCGACGTCGGCCCCGGCCAACACTTCGGTGAGGCTGGCGATGGTCGACGATGTGCGGGTGGCCCAGAGCTCGTTGCGATCGCAGAGACCACGTGCTGCTTGGTAGGCGCCCTGGACCATGGCGGGTTCGAACACGGCGAAGGTCGCTGCGACCACACCGGGTTCGGGTGTGCCCATGAGCGCCGCTCGTCCCATCACGTAACCCGTCATGAAGTCCAACCCCAGGCCAGCCTGTGCTTGGTTGGTGGTCCGGCACCACACCGAGTGCATGGCGATTGGTTCGATGGCATCTCGGAAGCGGCGAGCCGGGGATGCATCGGCCGTTGGTCCCGCCTCCGCTCCAGCGGGCGAGGCTTGGAAGAAGGCGGCAATGACGTCGTTGTATTCCACGGCGGGACCTTACTTGGCGCTCGGGCGGTCAGGCTTGGTGGTCCCTGTTGGTGTTGGTTCGAAACCTTGGCTCATGTGCCAGACTCGGCCCTTGTCGCTTCGTCGTCTTGCTCTTTACATCGGTGGATTCCTCGGTCCGTTCGGGACTGTCGTGATCGTTCCGATGTTCCCTGAGCTTCGCGACGAGTTCGCAGCATCGTCTGGCCAGGTCGGGCTGGCCTACAGCTTCTACCTGATCCCCTTTGCTGTGGCGCTGCTGTTTTCTGGAACGCTCGGCGAGCGCGTCGGCCGCCGGCGGACGGTGCGGACCACCTACGTCGTCTACGCCCTCGCCAGCCTCGCTGCTGCGCTTGCTCCCTCGCTCGCAATCTTCATTCTCGCTCGAGCGCTCCAAGGTGTTGCCAACGCGTTCATCACTCCGCTGCTGTTGGCTGGCCTGGCCGAGATGGTTCCAGCGGAGCGTTTCGGTCGCGAGGTAGGGATCTATTCGAGCTTCCAAGCGTTGGGCAGTGGCCTCGGCCCGCTACTCGGAGGCCTGGCGGCTGACACCTCCTGGCAGCTCGCATTCTTTGGAACGGCCGGTGTCGCCGCCGTGCTCGCTCTGATGCCACCCGACGGTGATCCTCGGCCAGGTGCGCAAGCGCCGAAGCTTCGGCCGCTCGCCACACGACAGATGCTCTTGCTCGGTGTGGGCTTTTGTTTCGCCGCCGCAGGACCGGTTGGCATTGCGGTGATCGTTGGCGTGGTCGGTCGTGATGTTCTGGCGCTGAGTGGAACCGCTACCGGAGTGATTCTGCTCGGAGGCGCGGCAGCAGCGGCCACCATGGGCCCGATCTGGGGGCGCATTCTCGACCGTAGGGGAGCACGGGCCGTTGGCCCGATCGTGGTGGCGGCGGCTTCGGCAGCAACCGCGGCACTGGCGCTCGGAAGCAGCGGCTGGCGGCTTGGCCTGCTGTGGGTCCTCGGCGGAGGCCTGGCGGGCTTCGTCGTGGTGGTGTTCCAGTCGCTCGGAGCCACGATCATGCCCGACAATCGCGGCGGTGCTTTGTCGTTCCTGCTGTCGTTCCGGTTCCTCGGCCATGCGGCCGGTCCCATCGTTCTCTTACCGCTCATCAACGCATCAGCCACCACTGCCTTCGTGACAGCGGGAGCATTCGGCATCGTCACGCTCGGTGCGACGGTTGCAGCGCTTCGCTCGGTGTCTCCGCAGACGTCGCCTCGCTGATGTCACCTCGCTGACGTCGCTCCGCACATCGTCCCGTGGCGCGGTGTGTGGCACCATCTCGAAATGCAGATGACCGAAGCACAACACCGAGAAGCAGCAGAAGCGTTGGTCGAGGCCGAGAACACTCGTGTCTGGACCGAGCCTCTGTCGGTGAAACACGACGGCGCGGACATCGAGGACGCGTATGCGGTTGGGCAAATGGTCACCGACATCAAGGTCGCTGCTGGTCGGGTGATCAAGGGCCACAAGGTCGGTCTCACCTCGAAGGCAATGCGTTCAATGACTGGGGCGACCGAGCCCGACTACGGGACGCTGTTCGACAATTGGTTCCTCGACGAAGGAACCCAAGTATCGATGAGCACCATGAACAGTCCATTGGCCGAGATCGAGATCGTCTTTGTCTTGAAAGAGCCCCTTGGTGGGCCAGATGTCAACGCCATCGACGTCATCCGCGCCACCGATTTCATCCTCCCAGCGGTCGAGGTCGTCGACAATCGTTATGCCGGAAGCGGGACGAACATGCTGGTCGACAGCATCTCCGACGCTGCGTCGTGCGGCTTTGTGATGGTGGCCGGGAACCCGATTGACCTGACCGACATCGACATCCGCCACGTCACCGGAGCGCTCTACAAGAACGGCGAAATCGAGGAGTCGGGCATGGCCTCGGCGGTGATGGGCAACCCCATCAATTCCATGGCGTGGCTGGCGCGCAAGTTGCACGAGTTCGGCGTGGTCATGCAGCCAGGGCACAGCATCTTGTCCGGTTCGTTCATCCGAGCCCATCGAATTGGAGCTGGCGATTCGGTCGTTGCTGACTTCGGGGCTCTCGGCCAGATCAGCTTCGGCGTTGTCGACTGACCGAGGCAGGTTCTAGCTTCGGAGGAACCCCTGTGAGGCCTTCAGGTCTCCCCGGATGCCGGCAACCATTGGCTGATAGTCGTAGCCGACGGTGATCATGGTGAAACCTTGCCCCCGTCGTTTCTCGACGAGTTCAGGGGCGGCATGGATGCCGGGAATCACTCCGTTGGCTTTGCATGCAGCGACGACTCGGCGAAGAGCGGCGTCGAAGTCGGCATCGGGTTGATCGGCTTCCGCCGGGTATCCCATGCTCATCGAGAGGTCAGAAGGCCCAACGTAGAGTGCCCCCACGCCTTCGACGGCTGCGATGGCTTCGACATTGCCCAGCGCTTCGACGGTCTCGATCATGGGCATCACGGTCACCGTGGTTTGGGCCGTCTCGAAGTACGAACCGCCGTAACGCATGCTGGCTCCAATCGGACCAACGCTGCGATCGCCGATCGGTGTGTACCTACACGCCCTGACCGCGGTGATCGCCTGCGCGACAGTGTTGACCATCGGAACGATGACACCGAGCGCACCCGAATCAATGAGGCGTCCCATCAACGCTGGATCGATCGAGGTTGCTCGCACCACAGGGAAGGCATCGCCGGTGTTGATGTGGGTCAGCATCTGCGTCGCCATGTCGAAATCCATGAGGCCGTGTTGCATGTCAACGCACACGTAGTCGTACCCCGCCTTCGATGCGACCTCGGCTGCCATGGGTTCTCGGAGGAACATCCATGCCCCGAGCACGGCCTCTTGGCTTTCGAGACGAGCGGCGAGGGACGTGGGGATCGGGCTGGTCATGGGATCTCCGTGAACGATCGGGCTAGTTGCTGACGTAAGCGATGAAGCTTGCGGTCAGGACCGTGCTGTCGCTGGTGTGGGTGTGGCGGGATGGGCGCGATGCCTCGTCAGGGAAGACCTCGACGTAGTGGCCGTCGATCTCGCTACGCATCTCGGCTGTTGGGGCCCAGAACTCGACCTTCGCCACGTCGTCCCACGAAGCCCCGGCCTCGTCGAGAATGAGCTTCATGTGGCGGAACAGGTTGTCCAATTGCGCCTTGGCCCCCTCCGGGACCTCACGCGTGCCCGGATTGAAGGCAACGATGACCGAGCTGGTGACCAGCGGGCCGATACGTGTGGCGACCGGGATGGCGGTGAGGTGAGAGAGGCCCTCGATCTCGATCGATCGGCGATCCGGCATGGTCAGCCCTGTTCTTTCGCAGCGAGCCATGCCTCGAAGTCGCCGCGTCGCTCGTCGGTGAGGGGGAAGACGCCGTGAACCGAATCACCGGCAGCGACCCGCTCGATGGCGAACTCTTCTCGAAGTTCCTGAGCGACTGCGTCACGAGCAACCTCTTCAGCGAGCTTTGCCGGGATGATGACTGCTCCCTCTTCGTCGCCGACCACGATGTCGCCAGGCACAACGAAGACACCAGCGCACGTGATGGGTTCGTCATGGCTGAAAGGCATGTGGTGCCGGGCCCATGTCGAGCCGTGCGATGACTGGTGATACACGGGAAACCCGAGCGCAGCGATGGCGGGAGTGTCACGCAAGGCGCCATCTGTGATGATGCCGACAGCACCTCGCTGGAAGCCTCGCGAAGCGTAGATGTCGCCGACGGTGCCAGCATCGGGAACCTCACGGGCCTCGATGACGAGGACGTCGCCCGGCTCAGCGGTTTCGGCTGCCATACGCTGCGAATTCATGGGCGTGGAAAGCACGTCCATCATGTCAGCGCGGTGAGGCACGTAACGGAGGGTGCGGCAACGCCCAACCATCGACTGTCCGGGCAGAAGCGGTTTGAGGCCAGCCAAGAACGTGGTGCGCATGCCCCGCATCTGGAGTTGATGGGTGATGGTCGCAGTCGAAACCCCGGCGAGCATCTCGCGGATTTCGTCGGTGAGAACCTGGGGGATGTCGGCAACGTCGGTCATGAATTCCTTGGAGGGTCGAGCGAGTGGGGGTGTGGGTCAGAGACCGAACATCGAGAGAGTACCGAGGTCGACGATCGACTGCCCGCCGTCGGCGATGAGGATGGTTCCGGTGATGAACGACGAGGCATCGCAGGCGAGAAACTCGACACAGGCAGCGATCTCGTCAGGGCTCGAGAGCCGTTGAATGGGATTGCGATGCACCATCAATTCTCGGGCCTCGTCGGTGCTCACCTCGTTGGCGTCGGTGGTGGCTGAGGCGCACCGGCCCCCTGAGGTTCACATCGAGATCCTCATCCCACGTGTCATCGTCGATTGCTTCGAGGTCGGCGCCGATCATCGCAGTCTTGCTCGTCGGCGACATGCTTGTCTGTCCATTTGGTCAGCGGTTTGTCGTCAAGACGAACCCTCTGCGCCACCTGAAAGTCTCAGCCGATCACGCGGCGAAAGCGTTCGCTCCAACGGCGGTGAGCGCTCCGAGCTCGGCAAAGAGTTCGGGATCGACGGTCGTGAAGTTGAAGCACGACTTGCCTTGCATGCGTGCCTTCAACTCGGGTGAGATGTCGGCGAGGAGCGACGGGTCTTCGTAGACCGGCATGAGGTGATAGCTGACGTAGTTCTTCTTCGTCTGCACCGCACCGAACCAGCGGGGCTTGCCCTTTGCATCGACGTCGTGGCTCTCCACGGTGGTGTGGCCCGGTTTGTCCGAGGTGAACTCGAGCTCACCGGCGTGGCTCGTCATCACCTCGAGTAGAGAGGCGTACACCTCGTCGAATGCTGCATTGGCCATGGACGCACCCTAGGTCCGATCAGCTGGTCGGGCCGCTGTAGAGGTCGTTGTGTTGGGTGTCTTGAAAACCAACACTGCGGTAGAGGCGGCCCGACGCCGGATTGTCCGGCTCATAGCCGATCGAGATTCGTGTGGCTCCAGCCTGGGCAAGAAGGTCGACGCCCCTTGTCAACAGGTGTCTGGCAAGCCCACGCTGTTGGTGGTCGTCATTGACTCGCATCGGCTCCACGACGCCGGTTGCAGTCACGGGATCGAGCCAGAACAGGCAATGGCCGGCATCGGTGCCTTCGCTGTCGATCGCCACGAGGTCGAACTCGGGCCGATACAGCGAGACCTGGCTGAGGCGCTCCTCGTCGAACGTTGCAGAGCGGCCGCTGAGGAAGTGGGGTCGATCGATCAGGGCAGACCGAGGCTCGATTCGATAGCCATCATGTAGCGGACTGACCTCGGGGCGGTCGGCGCTCTGGATCCACGCTTCAATCAGGACCTCGTGCTCCTTCAATGCAAACCGGCGGTCGGCAAGGATGGCCTGCATGTCTGCATCGGACTGCTCGACCTCGAGCTCGACGGCCTCGAACCCTTGTGTGCCGGCCAATGCCATTCCACCCCCGACGACCTCGGCCAGGAACTCACGAGTGGCGTCAGGCAGAACGAACGGGCAGAACGTGAGCTCCTGGTAGACCAGCGATGACGCACTGGAGAAGTCGAATATGGCCGCTGCGGCCACGGGTTGGTCGTCGGCATCGAACCAGAAGAGCTGGTCGAGTTCGTCGCTACGGCGCGGAATGCTCCACCAGAATTGCAATTCGGCTGCTTCATAGAGCCCCTTCGTCGGGTGAGCTGAACGGCGCCGTTGCAGCAAAGTTGTCAACGTCTCGAGGGCGGCAAGCCCACTGCGCTGTTCTTGACGAGGTTCACTCATTGCCGAAATGTACGTCAGCTGCGTCGCTCGGCACGGCCATTTCCTCGTCAGATTCTGGTGCAGCCGGGAGGCCAGCTACGGTCGCCGAGGTGGGACCACTCGAAGGTGTGACGATTCTCGAACTGTGGTGCATCGGGCCTGGCCCGTTCGCAGCGATGTTGCTGGCCGACATGGGGGCGAACGTCATTCGCGTCGATCGAGCAACCGAACCAGAGTACGGCTACCCGCCAAACCAGTACCGCACGCTCTACCGCAATCGACGGGCGGTGACGATCGACTTCGACAAGCCCGAGGGCATCGAGGCATTCATGCGTCTCGTCGAGCAGGCCGATGGGCTGATCGAAGGCAACCGACCCGGAGTCTGCGAAAAGCTCGGTGTGGGGCCTGACGATTGTTTCGCCCGAAACCCGGCGCTCGTCTACGGACGAATGACGGGATGGGGCCAGGACGGTCCACTCGCCGACCAAGCTGGCTTCGACCTCAGCTACATCTCGCTCACCGGCGTGGCCCACGCCGTGGGCACTCCTGATCAGCCCGTGCCACCACTGATTCTCGGGGGCGATTTCGGGGGTGGCGGCACGTTCCTGGCGATGGGCATGCTGGCCGGCATCATGTCGGCAACCAAGACGGGGGAGGGCCAGGTGGTCGACGCCGCAATGGTCGACGGCTCGGCCAACCTCATGGCGTACATGTATGGGGGACTGCCGACCGGCTTCTGGCGAAACGAACGAGGAACCAACACCGTCGACGGCGGTCACTGGCTCTACCGGAGCTACCGCTGCGCCGATGATCGCTTCATCTCTGTGGCGTGCCTCAGTCCTCGGCTCTACAAGAACTTCGAAGAGGCCATGGGTCTCGACCCCGAGCAGTTCGGTTTCCATCGGCCCCGCACCGACTGGCCGGATCTGGTCGAGAAACTCGCCGCCATCATCGTGACCAAGACTCGCGATGAATGGGTGGACCGAGTGGAGGGACGCAACGCGTGTGTTCAGCCCGTGCTCGACCTTCATGAAGCGCCCCATCATCCCCACATCATCGAGCGGGGAACGTTTGTCGAGCATGGAGGAGTCACACAACCAGCCCCAGCGCCACGATTCAGCGGCACGCCCACTGAGATCTTGCGTCAACCGCCAGAGCATGGCGAGCACACCGACGAGGTCTTGGCCGAGTTCGGTTTCTCGACCGAAGAGATCCAGGCCCTTCGGGTCTCCGGAACGATCACCAACAGCGAGGACGAGGCGTAGGGTCGCCTGCTCGCCTGCTCGCCCGCTGTTCTGTTGAAAGAAGCGCACCATGTACGCCGTCACCATTACTGATGATCAATCGCTCACCCTCGGGGAGGCCGACACCCCGGAGATCTCGTCGACCGACGTGTTGATCGAGGTGAAGGCTGCAGGTCTGAACCGAGCTGACCTGATGCAGCGCATGGGGATGTACCCGCCACCCCCGGGAGCCTCGGACATTCTTGGCTTGGAAGTCGCCGGCGTTGTGTCAGCCGTCGGTGACGAGGTCTCGGAGTGGGCGGTCGGTGATCGAGTGTGTGCTCTGTTGGCCGGTGGGGGCTACGCAGAGTTCGCCGCCGTCGATGAAGGGTCAGTCCTTCCGCTTCCCGACAGCTCGAGCTTCGCCGAGGGTGCGTGCTTGCCCGAAGCAATGATGACGGTGTGGGCCAACGCCTTCCTTCGGTGTGGTTTGCAGCCCGGAGAGTCATTCCTGATGCACGGCGGCACCAGCGGTATCGGCGTGATGGGTCTGCAGATGGCCAAGCTCGCCGGTGCAGGCACCATCTTCGCCACGGCCGGTTCGCAGGAAAAGGTCGACGCGTGCGTTCACCTGGGAGCCGACGTGGCGATCAACTATCGCGAACAAGACTTTGCCGAGGTCGTCGAGGCCAAAGGTGGTGCCGACGTGATCATCGACATGGTCGGTGGCGACTACGTCCAGAAGAACATCGCAATCGCCAAGCCCGATGGCCGGATTTGCAACATTGCCTACCAGGACGGCTTCGAGGCCTCGATCAACTTCCTGCCGGTGCTGATGAAGCGCTTGGTGATCACCGCAACCACGCTGCGTGCCCGCCCGAATGACGCAAAGCGAGATATTCGTGATGCGATCCTCGACGACTTCTGGCCCGCCGTCATCGACGGGACCATCAAGCCAATGCTCGACACCACGTTCGGATTCGCGCAAGCTGCCGATGCCCACGAAATGTTGAGCACCGGCGGTCACATCGGCAAAATCGTTCTCGTCGCCGACTGAACGGCAAAGGCCTACTTGCGGCGGACCTGGACCGGCAGCTTCGAGTAGCCGTTCACGAAGGATGAGAAGACCCGATCGGGTTCTTCTTGGACTTCAACGCGCTCGAAGCGGGTCAGCAGCTCTTCCCACAGGATCTTGAGCTGGAGTTCGGCGAGGCGGCTGCCCATGCAGAAGTGGACGCCGTAGCCGAACGACAGATGGCGATCGGCGTTGGGACGATCGATGTCGATCGCATCGGCGTTGGCGAAGACGTCCTCATCGCGGTTGGCCGAGATGTACCACATCAGCATCTGGTCGTGCTTCTTGATCTGCTTACCGCCGACCTCGGTGTCGAAATTGGCGGTGCGACGCATGTACGACAGCGGGGTCTGCCAGCGAATGATCTCGGGAACCATCTTGGGCACGAGGCTCGGATCGGCGATGAGCTTGTCGTACTGGTCGCCGAACTTGTTGAGGCCGTAGACGCTGCCCGACATGGTGTTGCGCGTGGTGTCGTTGCCGCCGACGATCAGCAACAGCAGGTTGCCGAGGTGGGCTGCAGTCGGCATGTCCTTGGTGGCTTCACCGTGGACCAACATGGAGACGAGATCTTCGCCGGGGTTCTCGAGACGGTCGATCCACAGCTTCTCGAAGTAGCGGATGCAGTTCATCATCTCTCGCTGCTTCTGCTCTTGGCTCTCGACCAGGCCGCCCTTTTGCGGAATGGCGAAGACGACGTCAGACCAGCGCGTGAGGAGATGACGGTCCTCCCACGGGAAGTCGAAGAGCGTCGCGAGCATCATCGTGGTGAGCTCGACAGAAACCGTGTCGACCCAGTCGAACGTTTCCCCCTCGGGGAGCGACTCCAGCAGTTCGACGGTGCGATCACGAATGAGGGTGTCGATGTTGCGCAGGTTCTTCGGCGCTGCGATCGATCGAACCGTGTTGCGCTGCTCGGTCTGGCCGGGAGGATCCATCGAGATGAAGGATCGGAAGCCCTCGTCAGCCTCGGGGTCGGGGACGTACTTGGGACCGAGGGTGATGCCGGGAGCGGACGAGAAGGTCTTCCAGTCACCATCGACGGCGCGGACGTCTTCGTACTTGGTCAGCGACCAGTAGCGGCCGGAGGTCTCGAGCTCGTTGAAGTGAACGGGGTCTTCGGCGCGCAGGCGAGCGAAGTGGTCTTGCCAACGGTGCTCACGGAACAGGTGAGCGTTGAGAGGGTTGATCTCCTCGATCGACAGCTCAGACGCAGCGGGCACGTCGGCGCCGATCTCTGCCATCTCTTGCTCGGGGCCTCGTTGGAACGAGTCCTGGAGGGATGGGTCGATGTCAGCGTCATCGGCAATGTCAGTCATGAGAACTCCTTCGATCTGGTGTGACGCACGTTACTTGCCGGTCACTCCAAGCCTGAAATGCAGCTCGCAGCAAAGATGCGTCAGCTGACAGTGGTGCGGTTCTCGGCTCGAAGATCGATGGGGTCGTCCAGGATCTGGACGGCCAGTGACTCCAAGAATTTCTGCATGGCCTCGTCGAGGATGCGACGGCCGAAGAGCAGGTCGCCGATGTGTCGTCGCAGTCCATCGGAAGGCTTGAATCGACCGACGACCGATATCGCCGTCGACGCGTGAGCTCCCTTGGCGATCACTGCGTGGATCAGCAGTTCTGCATCGACGTGGGGGAGGAGTCGCTGGTCATCGGCACCGGAATGCCATCCGAGCCCCATTCGGGCGAAATCATCACTGACCCGCTCGACCTCATCGAGGCGGACCTCGACTGCGACGGAGCGTTCAAACCCGGCGAGCTCTACCTTCTTGGCAGCGCGCTCGATGTGTCGGACCGCAAGAGCGGACGCGCCGGTACCGAGACGATCGGTCTCGGCGAGTCGTGCGCACACGACCTCGAACGGAAGTGAGACGTGTGTGGTGTGTCGTGTCTGCGATGCCATGGAGTCCCCCTGGTTGCAACGAAGCACGAGTCTGGTCGCAAATGCCGTGGACAGCCCCATTCGTCGCCGGATCGACACGAGTGACTTCGGACGCACGCGACGTCTTGTCGGCGTCGGATGTTCTGCTGGACCGGCGCGATGGCGAAGCAGCTCAAATGCATGGTGATCCTCACGGAGAATCACACGTTGGTACCGCCCGGCGATCTGCTCGGCGTGGTTCAGATGGCGGTGGATGCCGAGGCGGCGGGTGCAGATGCCGTGATGCTGAGCGACCACGTGTGTCTTGGTTTCGAGGCAGGCGCGGAAGGGCCAGCCCTTTGGTTCGGTGGGCAGAGCATGCACCCGGCGTTGCTGCAGCGCTTGGTCGCCCACGGGTCCGGGTTCCATCCGTTCGGCACACCAACCGAAGAGGACCTTCGCCTGCTCTCGGAGGAGATGCAGGCTGCCGGGCGATCCATGGCCGATCTCGAGCTCATCGGGGGCACGCGAGCCCGCTTCTCGGCCACCGATGACTGTGCTGACCTCGATGACTGTGCTGACCTCGATGACTGTGCTGACCTCGATGAGACCTTGGCGGACATCCCCGACCAGGTCGCCGCGGGCTACACGACATTCTGTGAGTTCCTAACGGGAGTCAACGGGTTCAGGCGGCCTGTGTATGCTCGTGTCGGGGTGGGTCGGTGACCGGAGCGCTTTGCGACTCCTCTTTGTCCCGGCCTGCCCTTTTCAGTT
>ENA-ORXM01000820-ORXM01000820.1-marine-metagenome-genome-assembly--contig:-NODE-820-length-48660-cov-21.255871_pt1 | contig 48660 bp, 36 predicted proteins | sample MGYA00237867_ERZ511480 | MGnify/ENA primary metagenome ERZ511480 (study PRJEB26309, sample SAMN06266103) | marine metagenome | isolation source: Algal blade | place: United Kingdom:Sidmouth, United...
TCAGCCCTTCGCTCCAGGTCAAAAAACTCTTTTATATTTTTGATTTTGGACAAACCGCTATCTTTATTTAAGCCGAACGCTGCTCGGGATATTCACAATGGTATCTTCCAACATCTCCGACACCGAAAGATCGCCGTGCGGGCAGTCGGCAAACATGGTCAGTTTGTTCATCAGCGTCCAGATGGGCCGGGTGATCACCCCGGCATCGTTGGTCTGTTGCAGAAAGTTGTCGCGGGCCTCCCGGTCGGCGAGGCGTACGGCGTTCAGCCAGTAATTGGAGCTGGACTCTCCGGGTTCCTTCATGGCCATGATGCCTTCCAGTTCCGCGAGCATGCCGTGGTAGGCCGCAGCGGTTTCCCGCTTGTCGGCCACGAAGCGCTCCAGTTGTTCCAGCTGGGCGCAGGCCAGGGCGGCGTTGAGGTTGGGCATGCGGTAGTTGTAGCCGATCTCGCTGTGGCGGTATTCCCACTTATGGGGGATTTTGGCCGTGGTGGTGATGTACTTGGCCCGCGCGCCCAGCTCCGGGTCGTTGGTGACGATGGCCCCGCCGCCGCCGGAAGTAACGGTCTTATTGCCGTTGAAACTGAAGGTGCCCACCTTACCGAAGATGCCCGTATGCCGGCCCCGGTAATAGCTGCCGAGCGACTCCGCCGCATCCTCCACTACGGGGATGTGGTAGGCGTCGCACACCGCAACGACCTCCTCGATGCGCACGGGATGACCAAAGGTGTGCATCGGTACGCAGGCGGCGATCCGGCGGCCGGTCTGCTTGTTGAAACACTGCCCGTCGCGCACTTCGCCTACTTGTTCGAGGCGGGTGCGGAGTGCATCCGGCGATAGCCCCATCGTGTCTTCATCAACGTCCACGAAGTGCGGAACGGCATTTTCGTAGGAGATGGCGTTGGTGGTGGCAACGAACGATAAAGGCTGACAGAGCACTTCGTCGTTTTGCGCCACCCCCACCAGCTTGAGGGCGATGTGCAGCGCGGCCGTACCGTTCACCACCGCGACGGCTTTTTCAGCGCCGGTGATCTCCTGCATCATTTCTTCGAAGCGATCGACGTATTTGCCGACGGAAGAGACGAAAGTCGACTCAATGGCGTCGAGCACGTACTTTTTATCGTTACCGATGAAGAGTGGTTCGTGGAGGAATATCCGGTCGGTGGGGCAGGCGTACAGGGAGCGCACGAAGGCGATCAACCGGTCGGTTTCCCGGTTCTTGATTTCAGTCATATTCAGGGTTGGTTCATGATCGAGCGGTAGACCCTCAGCACGATCAGCAGGCCGATGCAAAGGATTCCGCCCAGCAAAGCGCCGATCACCAGGGAGCGCAGTACCGGTTTGTTGTTCTTTTTTATGGGGCCGATGGGCAGGTCGATCGCCTGAAAGAAAGGCGTCGCGTTGCTCAGCATGAAGGAGGAGGTCTCGCGGTTCTTCAGGGTTTCGGCGTACATCACGTTCAGTACCTGCTGTTTCCGGCGCAGGTCGTTCTGGGCCACCAGACTGGAACGTTCGATCAGCTGCAGGGAGCGATCGCGGTAACGCGTCAGGGCGTATTCCACCTTGTTCAGTTCCTGGTACACCGAATCGGACAGAACGGTGAGCCGGTTCAGGGTTATTCTTTGCCGCTCCGTTGATTTATTGACGTAGAAGACGCTCAGTTGGTCGTAGAGCATACTGCTCAGCGCGATGGAAAGCGTCTCGTTGTTCGTTCTCCCCGAGATGGTCATTATTCCGGTGTCTTCGGCGTATTCCAGCACGATCAGGCCGGCCTTCCCGGCGGCCGCACTGCCGACAACGTGGGCGTGGAGCGTCTTCAGCACTTCGTTCTCCCGCCGGTCGAAGGTGTCGGTATCGTTGTGATCGTACAAAAAACCGGCCAGCGGAGGATCCTCCCGGTCCGCCCATTCGGCGTGGTAATCGTATTCCCGGATGAGGTGGTTGGCCACCAGATCTACCTTGTCGTTGAGGCGGATACTGTCGAACAGAACGTTCTTGACCAGCCGCCGCGATTTACTCAGTTCTACGATCTTGTTCAGGTTGTTGTCCCCGCCGTCTCCTCCCCCCAGGCCCAGCTGGCCGAGTACGGACCCCAGCCCGGGTACGCTGTTGCTCTTCTCCTCATTGATCATGAAGGTGAGGTCGGCTACGTACGTATCGGGCGTGCTCCGGGCGCGCCAGAACATGACGGCCCCGCCGATAGCGGCGGCCAGAATGATCCACAGCGCCCTACGCAGCAGGTAGGTCACGTAGTCCTGAATCAAAAGTACGGTGTCTTTCAACGTGATCTCGTCATCCGTCATCTGTTCGTCCCTGGACATTTTCTCTGATTTTTTAGCCCGGCCGGCCGTAAGCCGTAAAGCCGTCTGATTCTTCGGAAGTTAGCAAAGGTAGTCGACCGGCGATTCCGTAAGTTGTTTTCCCCGCGTCCCTCCCCCGCCGTCATGTTTGCACGATCCCCCGCAGCACGTCCAGCATCCGCGCCGCCAGTGCCCGCCGGTCGTAGTTCGCCGCCAGCAGGGCACAGTTGGTTTTGCAGGTCTGGTACAGCGCCTCGTCCTCAACGAGGCGGCGCAGCTGGCGCAGGAAGTCTTCCCGGTCTTCGGGCACGAAGCAAAGCCCCGCGCCGTATTTTTTGATGATGGCTTCGCTCTCCCCCTCCACGCCCAGCAGGATGGGCTTGCCCATCGCCGCGTTCTCGAATATCTTGGAGGGGATCACGGTTTTGAACGTATCCGCCCGCCGCAGGGGTACCAGCGCCACGTCGGTGATGGAAATGTAGCGGCGGATCTCGGCCTTGCTGACCGATGGTAACATGGTGACGTTGGTAAACCCCTCCCGCGCTACCCGGGCCTCCAGCATCGGCTTAAGGGCACCGCTGCCGATGAAGAGGAAATGGACGCCCGCCGGCGCATCGCCCGCGCAGTCGAGAATGAAATCGAGTTTATGGGCCATACCGTGCGTACCCAGGTACCCGACCACGAATTTGCCGTGCAGGCCCAGCTCTTCCACCAACTTTGCATCCTGCGGCCGCGCCCGAAAACTATCGGTGAGCACGCCGTTGGTCACCACCGCGATCTTGTCCGGGGCAATCCCCTTGCCGACAATGTTCTCCCGGAACGCATGCGTAACCACCACCACCTTGGCGGCCCGGCGGTACAGGAATCTCTCGAGCCGTTCCACCCGGCCGAACCAGCGCTCCCTGCCCACCGCGGCGTTGACCGCCCGGATGCTTTCCGGCCAGATGTCGCGCACCTCCATCACCCAGGGGGTCCGCTTGAAAAAACCGGACGCACAACCCGCCACGGCGGTAAAGAACTGAGGAGACGTGGCCACGATGACGTCGGCTTTCACGAACCAACTGGCAATGAAGGCCATCACCCCGTAGCTCACGTAGTCGAACACCCGCCGCACGAAACCCGAGTTGGGCATGATGAGCGACCAGACCCGGATGACCGTGATGCCGTCCATCGTCTCCCGCGCCCACAGCTTATTCCGGTAGCCTTCGTACACCTTTCCCTGCGGGAAGTTGGGGGCGCACGTGATCACCGTCACCTCCACCCCCGACCTGGCCCACTCCCGGCAGTGCTCGTAGGTACGGGTCGCCGGGGCGTTCACCTCGGGGGGGAAATTATCGGTCAGGAAAAGTATTTTCATATACGGCGAGCTCCGTCGCTTCCGGGGTGGTTTATCAAAAAAAAATCTTACCGAAGGCGGGCCGGTAGCCGGTCGGGGCGGGCAACAACTGCCGGGTGTCCGCTCCTCCGTAGGGAATTTCGTCACCCGCTGAGCGGGTAAGACGTGCAATATTACTTCATATACGGTGGACTTGGCGGATTCGGCCGGTTTTCTTGATTTCCGTCCGGTAAAAGGCGCGCTGTACGGATCGTTGTTCGCCCGCCGCGACCGCATTTTTTATCCCCGTACCGCCACCCAACTCCCCGACTTCAGGCTCTCCACGGCGCAAATCGCCGTCCGGCTGGCGTTCAGCACCTCGGCGAGCGGTACGATGGCCGGCCCGCCCGCGCACAGCGCCCGGTAAAAGCGGCCGAACTGTTCCCGGTGCCCCTTGTCCTGCCCCTTTTTAAACCCGCTTCCCTTAAAGCCGTGCAGTTGCAGACGCCGGAAATTATCGATGATGCCGGTCCGGCGCTCACTGTACACCTCGATGCGCTCCTTGCCGTAGGCCTTGCTGCCGTTGCTGAAATAATTGATGACGCCCTGGCTGCCGTTGGCGTAGCGCAGCAGCAGGGAGGCGTTGTCGGTATTCTCCGGCGCGTCGGGGCCCAGGGCGTTCATCACCACGCTCTCCACCGGGGAGCCGGTGAAGAAGGTGATCAGGTCGATCAGGTGACAGACCTCGCCGATGATGCGGCCGCCGCCGACCTCCATATCGTGCACCCACACCTCGGGGGGAATGTAGCCGGCGTTCATCGTAGCGACCACGTTGATCGGGCCGGGACGGTCGCCGAGCGCCTGTTTCAGCGCCTGGCTGAAGGGCGAGAAACGGCGGTTGAAACCCACCGTGAGCGTCTTGTCCGTCTTGGCGCAGGCAGCTTCGATGAGGTCCAGGTCCCGGTGGGTGAGGGCGAGGGGTTTTTCTACGAAGACGTGCTTGCCGGCCGCGAGGGCGGCGAGCGTGAGCCGGGCGTGCGCGTCGTGGCGGGTAGTGATCAGCACCGCGTCGAGGTCCGCGTCGTCCAGCATCACCCGGTTGTCGGTCACCGAGTGCCCCACGCCGAATTTCTGGGCGGCGGTGGTGCCCGACAAACCGCCGGCGCTGGAGATGTACTTCACCGGAGCCCCGGCCTTCTTCAGGCTCGGCAGAATGGTGGACCGGGTGAAATTTCCCGCGCCGATGATGCCCATGGTGCCGCTGCCGGGGGAGAACGAACGCTCGGTAACGGCAACGCTTCTTTTGGGCGCGGCCGCAGGTGCAGGGTAAGTAAGGATGCTGGCAATGGACCCCGACCGGCCCATTTCGCCGTAGATCCGGGCGTAGTCTTTCAGGGCAACCCGTTCCGTGATCAGCGAACCGACGTCGAGCTGCCCCCGCGCCATGGCGTCCAGCACGGCACGGAAGTTGCGGTTCTCCGTCCAGCGGACGTAGCCGATGGGATAATCGAGCCCCTTCTGCTCGTAGGCATCGTCGTAGCGCCCCGGCCCGTAGGAGCAGCTGACGGAAAAGCTCAGTTCCTTGCCGAAAAAGTCGGCGCGCTGAATGTCGAGCCCCACCACGCCGACCAGCACGATGCGGCCCTTCCGGCGGCTCATCCGGGCGGCCTGGCTGATGATGTCGTTGGTTTTGGCACTGGCCGCAATCAGTACGCCGTCGGCCCCGATGCCGTCGGTCATCCGAAGCACGCCCTCAACGGCTCCGGCCTTACCGACGTTGATGGTTTCGATGCCCCAGGCGGCGGCCCGGTCGAGTTTGTCCCGGTCGAAGTCGAGGCCGATGACCCGGCAGCCGTTGGCCTTCAGCAACTGGCCGGCCACGAGGCCGATCAGGCCCATACCGGTCACCACGATGGTTTCGCCGAAGGTGGGGGCCACCAGCCGGATGCCCTGCAGGGCAATGGCGCCGATCACCGTGAAGGCGGCGTCTTCGTAGCTCACGCCGTCGGGAATTTTCGCCACCAGGTTTTCGGGTACGGAGACGATCTCGGCGTGGCTGCCGTTGCTCACCACCCGATCCCCCACCTGGAAGCCGCTGACGCCCCGCCCCACGCCGATCACCTCGCCGGCGTTGCAGTAGCCCAGCGGCAGGGGCTCGCCGAGTTTGCGAAACACCGCATCGAGCGTCGGCAGCAGTCCGTCGGATTTGATCTTCTCCAGCACCTGCTTCACCTTGTCGGGCTGGCTGCGGGCCTTGCTGATCCAGCCCGCCTTACCGAAATCGACGAGCATCTTCTCCGTCCCCAGCGAGACCAAAGAGCGGTGGGTCCGGATGAGCAACTGCCCGCTCCGCAGGGCCGGAGCGGGCAGTTCGGCGAGAAGGGTTTCGCCGGAGGAGAGGTCTTGGATTATTTGTTTCATGGGATCAGGGATATGAGCGATCAGGATATTACCGCTCACGAAAATAAAATTCTTACAAAAGTTTAGGTACCCCGCACCAGTAAGCCCAACAAATCATTAATCTCATTAGCCAACACCAACTCGGTCGCCGGAGCTGCGGAGCTTTTCATGGCCTGAATTACGGTATTTGCTATGGACGAACTCGAAAACGGATCAAAGCCGAAGGAAGGAATGACCACTTCCCGGGTATACGGTAGATCTGCGGCAATCACGGTACATCCTAAATAAAAACCTTCCACCAGGCCCAAGCCCAAGGTCTCCGCTATCGACGGAAAAATGACGTACTCCGACTTTAAGGTTTCCCGCAATACTTCCTGATGGCTTACCTGCCCGATGTTGGTGACATTACACCCCGCATTATTCAGAGCACCAATTTTTTCTTCAAACCGGCTTCCAGCTGGTAAGGTTAGTATCAACTGCGGGTGTACGCCCCGCTCGTTCAGTTCTTCCCAGGCTTCGAGTAGTCTTGCATGGTTTTTATGGGGAGCATCATTGCTTACATATACGAACCGGTTCTTGATTTTCTCCGGGCGGTCCGTCGATACGGCTAAATCATCGTACTCGTCAACGTCGTAAAAGGGTAGGATTCGCGTGCTTATGTCGTTTCCGTAAGTTGCTAGAAAGTTACTTTGGACCACTGTCGACTGAAAGAGGAAGATATCCGTGTTTTTCCGCCAGGCCCAAAGCAGCAACCGCTTCGCCCGGTAGCTGACCTTTTGGGACAAGCTGGCCAGATGGAGGTTCATTTTTGCCATAGCCGGCCGGTGAAAATAAGTATACACCGGGCAGGACAAACGCAGGGGTGGCGGAAAATTTCCAAAACAGAAAACGGCGCTCGGCTTCAACTGCTCTTCCAGTTTTGCGAAGAAACCGTACCGGGCCCGCAGACTATTGGCGCAATGAATCACGGCGTAGTTGTCCGTGTTTATCGGGTTTGTGTTTGTATCCGTGACGATAAAAAAATCTATTTGGTTACTTTTTATCTCGTCGCAGAGATATTTCAGTAGAACCAAACCTCCCCCCGTGCTAATGTTGATGGCATCAACAAGCAAGGGACCTTTTATAGCGTTATGCGAATCGTTTTGTTTCACCTTTTGCTTTAGGCAACCAGTACGGGTACTTCCAACTGTTTAGGGACGTGAAATACATAATTTTTCTTTGGCCTGCGGAGTAGGGAAGACATCATAAGCACCCAAACAAAAAGCCCCATCCCTCCCAGGGAAAAAAAGATCGATTCACCGATGTTGATGAGTATTCCCGTCAGGAATACAAAGCACCACAACGGGGAGCGGTAGTTGATCAAAAAGTAAGCAGTAGCCAAGACGAACAACATAGCCAGCCCTCCCCCAAGGATTCCGGTTTCTTCAAAAACGGCCAGGAACGTGAAGTTTTTTTCTACCGGAGCCCTTATCGGAATCATCCCTATCAGCGGGTCGTAGCTTACTTTGAGGTTGCGCTCGAAGGTTTCCAGTCCAAAGCCTTTACCCGTCCAGGGGCTTTCCATAAAGCTTTTGTAAAGTTGGCGAATCCGAAAACCTCGTGAGGCTTCGAACGCGGCGTTTAGCTCCTCTCCGTTGCGCCCTCCCTTGATGGCAAAATCGATTACGGCTTCCCTGATACTCTCGAAGTTAAGCACAACCGTTGCTACGAGGCTGGCTAAAATGACCCAAAAGCGAAACTTAAGGGTTTCCAGTAGTACCATCAGCCGGTACCGCCTCGTCAGCATTGCCCCCAGCCCCGTAGCTACCGCCGCAAGGAGGAGGCTCAAAAGCCCCGTTCGGGCGTTCGATGCGATCATAAACGAGGTCAGCCCGAAGCCGGCCAAGTACCAGTACCATTTCCTGCAGTTGGTATCCGTTACGACCTTGGCCACAACCCAGGCCAGTGATACTGCCGCCAACACCCCCATAACCTGAGACTGGTTTGTCATCCCCTGAAAGCCGGAGATCCGAACCAGGTCATTGCTCCTCCGGAAGGCCTCGATTGGGAAGAGTACTAAAATGCCTGAAGATATTAGCAGAAAACCGGTGAGAGCGCTGAAGATGTAGCGATCAAACTTTCGCCAATCATCGATGAAGAGAAATCCGTGTACAATGGCCAGGCTGCCAAATCCAAAAATAAACAGCTTGAAGTTGGATACCCCCGGCGCATAGCCGAAAATATTTGACAGCACTGTAGCCAGCACCAGGAAGAGAAAAAGCAGTACCCCCGAAGCATTGGTAACCACTCTGTCTCTGCCGTAAAAAATTTGGATGTAAATACTCAAAGATGCCGTAAGTAAGACGGCCCACCGCATGATGGTGATGACCGACCCTCCCACCCTAAACAGATCCGTATTGATGACCGAAACGAGACAGGAAACCAGCAAAGCAAAGAGTGCCTCACTGACGCCAAACAAAGAGTATACCGTAAGCAACGCAAGTACCAGCAAAGCGGCGGTCGAACCGCCGAACAAGCTTAGCGTCCCGACGAACATTGCCCCAACTACCCACAAACTGGGCGTCATAGGTTTTGCCCGCAGCAGGCTCATTGCCGCAATGCTTTTCTGATGATTGCATTCAGGTTCTCCACCATCTTTACCCGGCTGAATTTGGCCACTTGTTCCTTCATGGCGGGCCACTTCGCCCGCAGGAGCGCGGGCTTGTTTTTTATTTCCCGCAGGCACTCCCGCAGGGCTTCGGCATCGAGGGGCAACATGAAGCCGGCTTTGCCTTCGGCAAGCACTTCCGGTAAGCCGCCAATGTTGGAAGCGATCACGGGCAGGCCGCTGGCCATCGCTTCAAGACAGCTGACGCCGAGCGCTTCCTGGCGCGCCATGTTGATGAAGAGGTCGTGCTCATGGTATAGCCTGCTGACTTCTTCCCGATTCAATAAGCTTTTTACCCGCACGTTTCTCAGCGCTGGTCGTGCCGGCTCCAACATTTTTTCCACCACTGCTACCTGGTTTGGGGAAATGCCGGCCACCGTGAGGTCAAACTGTACTCCGGTGGGCCACCCGACCAGGGCCTCCACCAGGAGGTCCAGCCCACCGATGCGAAAATCATTTTTCAGAAATAACAGGCGCGGTACCAACGGCAGTATTTCCCGCGTGGAACTATCCTTCGGTTGGAACACCTTTAAGTCGACCGCTTTATACAACTTCATTACCCGCCCGGGCGCGAGGTCGTAGCCCTCGATCACTTGCTGAGACGTAAAATCGGAGTTGGTTATTATCATCCTGGCCCCCGTGCATATTTTGTGTTCCAGCCTTCGATACAGGTAGCGGCTGCTGCTTCTGCTTAAGCCGGTAGCTTTGACCTTTTTCCAAATATCCCGCCCCGCGTTCACCAGTTTATTATCGTTGACCATAATAAGCAGGGGAACTTCCTCTCGCAGCCTTATAAGCGATAAGGCTTCCAAAGCGGAGGTACACAGAATCACGTCAAACTGATCCCGAATGGGCAAAAAAGACCGATAGAACATCCTGTTTCTCACGAACCAATAGAGGGGAAAATACCGCATGACCGGATGTACGCTAACGGCTATTTCATTGCCCCGAGACCGGTCGATCTGGTCACTAAAAAAAGTAAGCTCGCAGTCCGCGAACTCACTTTCTCTCAGGTACTGAACGAACCGGCCCGGACCCGACTTTACCGTACGGTATTGCGTACAGAATACGGCTACTTTTATTTTGGACAACTACTTGGCTTTATCGTTTTGTCGTAGTAAGGATGCGCCCGAAGTTCGCTAACGTCGGCGATAAATACTTATTTGTCAGGCACAAGAAAAAGCTTCTGAAAATCTGACCATTCGTGTTGATCGAGAGCTTTACAGTTTGCCCGACCCCATGTTTCCAACTGTTTAGCCGTTAGGCCTGACAAATTTTCTAATCCTTCTTTCACCCCGTCGGTTACTTTATACAGAAGTTGCGACTGATTACTAAGGCGGTCATTTAACACTCCGATTGCAGGTGCTAGTACCGGTTTCGAATACCCCATAGCCAGAATTACTGAGCCAGAATTCTCCACGTTTACAAAAGGCAGGACGGCAATATCCGCATTCGCAAAATAAGTGGGCAGCTCTGCTTCGGGAACAAACCCCGGGTGGAAGCTTATCCGGGAATCGGCCCCTATCAACTCCTGAATCGTAAAGGCATATGAATCGTTAAGTGGCTTTCCGGCCAGAGTCAAAGTATGGTTACCAGGCCACTCCTTGAATGCACTGATAAGTTGCTCCAGGCCTTTATAGGGATAAAGTCGACCGATATGAAGCAATCGAAACCCTCCTTGCGGGGTATTATCTCCGGCTTCGGACCGCTCGCCGGTTTCGATCAAAGGTGCCGGATAGACCGATTTATATGAACCTTCAGGGACGGTTATAAACCTGTTATCTTTAGTACCATAAAACGACATGAACCGGTCAATTGTATCGTCCGAGAAAACCCGTACCCACTTTGTTTGCCGATAAAAGAACAAGCGGATGTACTTGTGCCATGCCTCTACGGGGGTGCTGTGGGGATAAATATTATGAAGCGTCCATACAATTTGAGTGTCAGGATACAGGTACCTCACGAGCATCAAATCAAGCATAAACAGCGGAAGGTTCAGGTAGCTCAGCGGGCGATTACGTTTACGGGCGTAACTATTTATCCAGTCGTAGTGTAAATAGTCCGGTTTAAAGCTGAAACACGTCCTGATTGCCGCAAAGAAAGCTCCTTCCACTCCGTGCTCAACTTTAAGCAGACCGTTTTTTGCCAACCCCTTCATCATTAAAGATTGATAAGGGTTACCGGTGCCCGCAACGGGTAAACACCTAACTTCGGGAGTCACAATAAAAAAGGATTATATGGTTTTCGGGGCTGCTGATCCGGATTCCTCTTCCCTATGGGCCGAGCGGGCACACCGCCTACGATTGTCCACGGTTGAACATCTTTCGTGACAACTGCTCCTGCGGCGACCACACATCCCCGGCCTAGCTTTACGTTAGGGAGAACGATGGCACGATTTCCAATCCAGACAAAGTCTTCCACCATTACCGGGCCGCCACTGGTTGCAAAACGCGAATCTTGCGGATCGTGCTGCAAAGTCCAGATGTTGACTTCGGGGGCTATGTCAACATAATCTCCGATTGTAATGGTTCCGCCCCGGCTGTCAAACATACAATTCTGATTAACGTTGACTAATTTACCCATCTGGATATTGCGTGGGTCGCGAATACGAAAACCACGCAAAAAAATACAATCAGACCCAAAATGTATAAAGGTGGTATACCAGGCCGTACGTACCAGACGTAATGGAATATAAGCTACAACCGCATTTGTAACGTAACGAAAAAGATGTCGGAATTTTGAATATCGAAACAGCATTTTCCTGTTGAATTTTTTATCAAGTGGGCAACTTAAATGCTGATAGGATTATATCAGAGCCTACTTCGTAACGAATTTCTACAGGAGTGATTCCATGTTTTTTCTTCAAATACTTGTTAAGTCGGCGGGGAGATAGATAGCACCCTGCTCCACCCCAATGAGTATGTTTATTGTGTTTGATCTGCGGAAGATAGAATAACCCGTAAATTCTACGCAACACAAGAGCCAAACTACTTTTTTCTCCTAGTTTATCAACAACGGGAATGAATTTACCATTACTTCCTTGATAGTTGAGAAACCGTGTTTGAAGACATAAATATCCTCCTGGTCTAAGAGTACGGACCATTTCATCCAGTGCAAAAAATAAATTCTTTCTTGACTTAATATGCTGCAGCACCGCAAAGCTGTAAAAAAGATCCACTACTTGATTATCAATATTTATCGGTTCTCCGGGTACGACCTTAACAAATGATACATTCTTTTGCTCGGGCATAAATTCTTTGGCTAGCTCGATTTGTGTATCGCTTATATCGACCCCTATCGACTTGCTGACTCTTTTATCCGCCTGGTATAGTAATCTTCCCATACCACACCCGTATTCCGCTACTGTGATGTCATCGGATTTTTCTCTTTTTAAACGTGCATAGGTGGAGGATATCCATTTGTCCCACAGGTATTCTCCTTTTTTATAGAAGATTTTCAAATCTTCCTCCGTAAACTGTTTGCCGGTTTTATTTTCGAAAACTGAATCCGACATGATAGCAAAAAGAGGATTCTTTTTTGCTTTGTCTTCCCAGTTCAGATTATCAATAAAATTTTTATCTCTCATTGGAGTATAGTTATCTTACTTTAATTAGGTTTCATCCATGTCCGAAGGCCAGAAGAGTATTTTACGGCAACTCCGGATTCCAGTATCATTTTAATCTTTTCCGGATGCTGAGGAAAACTTACGGCTAAATTGGTCCATAAGTACTTCACGATGTGCAAACCTTGGGAGTATTTAATGAAATCACCATAGGCAGCACACTTCTGATCATCATCAAGTTTTAGTTGAAGCACGGGACAATGGCACAAAGCGGCATCTATCGCAAAAGTAGTACCTACATTTATTGTTTCTTGAGCATTGACCATAAGCAAGTACTTATGAGTTTGTGCCTGTTCATCTAATACATCGGTACCGTTTATCGACTGGCTACCGATTCCTACGATGACATTATCGATTAACTCCAGTTTAGAGCGATCCTCCCGGGGCGCAAGCGGATATGGTCTTACGTAAAGTCTCCTGCCGGAGCCAGCCATCGTAGCTGATAAATATTTTAAAAATGCAAGTTCACCCTCAAATGCATGGTAGTTTGATGAGGTACACATCGGATACACTGAATATTTACGGCCTTGTAGCTGTTCGAGATCGCTCGAATATATTTCAGTCAAAGTCGAAATCAAGGTTTTATCGCTTATATTTTCTCTTTCTTTAATGTAACGAAATTTTTCAGTATGTTTGGTAATTACCGAAGATAAATTCTGAAATTCTATCGCTTCATTCTTTAAAGGTTCATTCCACGCTACATGCTTGGCGGGACAAGCAAAATAAGGCTCTTTCATTGGGTGATCCCAACTCTCCATTATAAGCATCAACTTTTCTGAATAAGGAGACAATAGATATGGAGTTCTAAGTTTAGTAAATGCAATGATGTTTGTAAACTCAGAAGGCAATTTCTTTATAACTCCTGCTTTACTTAAAAAAGTAAATATTTCGACATAATTAGTGTTTACATCTTTAGGCTTCAGTTTAAACCATGCGGTATTTTGAGCCACGAATCTTTCGCTGGCAGTCATTGTCAACTTTTTTCGAAATTCATAAGTCTTCGAAAAATTTAACGGTACAAATATTATTTCAAACCACTTGGAAAGTCTGTTACCTATACTGGATCGATACAAATCCAAATTACTCCACTCACCTTGTTTAAGGCCTAAAAAATCGGTACAAACTTCTTCAAGGTGCAAAGGTGTAAACACTTTAAAAATTTCCTCATCTTTACGTACCTGTTGCAGTAATGGAAGAACGGCATATATTGCGAATGCGTGCTCGCATATAATTAAATGATATTTCTTCATTTATTCTTCTCATTAGCAAACCTCCCTTTAAATATTTCTTGTATAACAGACCCAGATTTTTTGATGTACGCATTAAACCCTAAGTAACTAACTCCTAAAACCAGACCATAGATTAAAGATAAGAGTATTACTTTTTCAAAAGTTGTTTCTCGGTAGTTGTTTTCAAGTACAACCGAAAGGAAAATTATAGTAAATAAATAAAGACATGCCCACGCAAAGTAGCGGTAGCCATTTATATCTGTTTTTACTGACGGTACTGACAACTTTGCTTTACTTAAATTCATAAGCAACGGAACAGATAAGAGAACCTGAAGACAAGTACCGATTATCACCCCCCCTATCCCAATAAAATTTACTAGTAACAGACTAACCAAAAAGTTGATTGCCACTACGACACTTTCTATCCGAAATAGCGCCTTCGTTTCCCCTATTAAATATAAAGATTGATTAGTCATGGTAGTCAGCGATTTCACGACAATCGCCCCCAGTAGTATTTGTCCATAAATAACAAACTCATTGTACTTTGGCGTCCTGACCCAAAATTCAATTAAAGTCGGTAATAGAATAATAGCGGGACTAATGAGCAGTGCCATTATTAAACTAATTAATCGGCCTCCCTTCTTTACGAATAAGCCAAGTACACCTCTTCCATGACTGGCATCAATCCTTACGTAATGGGGATGAAGAATAATGTACCCTTTACTTAATAAGGATTTTAACACATTATACGGCTTAGTGATGATCGCATAAATAGTTACAAACCTTACATCAAGAAAAAAAGCGATCACTAATTGATCAACATTCTGACTAAAAAAGCCTACAATAGATAGATTAAAAGTACCCTTAGCATACTCCCATACTTCTCCTCCCACTACTGAACGACTCGGCACAGTTACCGCTAGATCAAATCGTAACAGATCTGCGGCATCTCGTAAAAGCACACGCAGATCAAGTAGAACAGATAACAATAGAATTAGCGTCATTCCAATCATCAAGCCATGGATAGACAAACCGAAAAGCCACACTAGGGCGATTAAGACAGCTTGAAATATTAATTGCCAGACAGCGAGTAGGTTTCTTTTAAGAAAAATCCCACTCCCTTTCAACATTGATTGTGAAATCTGGGCAATTAATAGCAAAAAACTGTACCCTCCAGCACCAATTAACAACCAGAAAGCCTCGTCCATTAATTCCGGAGGGATATTAAAAATCACATCCCGAGCGAATGCTACGCCTATAAAAATTGCCCCCACCAGTAATGAGGTTGCCGTAGTAATCAGCCAACAAGTCTTGAGTGCCAGCCCATACTTTTCCTCTTCACCGTCTACTCTGAATTCTGCTACATACCGAACTAATGCTCTGCCGCTACCAAACTCAAACAATAGTAATGAGCTTGCCAACCCCATTGAAAGCAGGTATATCCCGTAAAGATCGTCACCATAAGCTGTCAGGTAAACCGGAATTGCCACAATAGAAAGGCAAAGTTGTAACCCATAAACAACGTAATTGCTAAGTGCATCTTTAAAAAGCGATTGCTTCAAATCAATTAGTAACTATCATCAATGAAGAGATTTGGCGTGCAACACATCCTCCTTAAGTCATGTTTTTAATCTTCAACGCAATCCGCGTACTCAAGTCCCGATAAAACTTCACCACCACCACCCCGGCGAAAACGCAGCTGCCGCCAAAAATCACCCCCCCGATCAGCCCGACCAGCCAGGATGGTTGCTGTGAAGGCAAAGGCGTAAAGGGCCAGTCAACGGGCTGAAAGAACGGCGTTGTATTGCCAAGCGCAAAGGTGGCGGTTTCCAGATTTCTTACGATCTCTCCGTAAGCGATGCTCAACATCCCGACTTCCCGCTGCAGTTGCTGTTGTCGAAGCTTATCGACTTTTCTAAAAGTCCTGCCTGCGCGGTCCTGAATCCTCGCCAGATTATATTCCGTCTGACTAAGCTCCTTTTTTAAAGAATCGGCTTTAGTCTGTAACAGGGCGATGGTGTTTCTACTGTTGCCCGTATTTTCAAGAATGTAAAATTGACTCAGCTCTTCATAGACTTTCACCGTCAGTTCCACGCTCAGATTTTCGTTTAGCGTACTACCCATCATCCGCATTATTCCCGTGCCTTCATTGGCCTCCGCCGTGATCAGGCGACCTTTTTTATCGTCCAGCAACCTCAGGTAAATACGTAATAAATTTTTTCGTTGGTCCCTTGAAAAGGTGGAGAATTCAGTACCATGAACATAAAAATCAACGGGCTCATCGGTTGTATTCCACTGTTCAACCTCGCTGTAAAGCGACACGATGTGATTTGCGATCAGTTCATTTTTCCCTTCAATGAGCGCACTGTCCAACAGCACTTCAAAGAGAATTTTTTGAGATTCCGCCAGCTCTATTATTTTGGTCAGGTTGTATTCGCTGCCTCCTCCTCCCAAACCGAACTGCCCCAGAATGAAGCCATAGGATCCTCCACCACTTCCCGTTTCTTCATCGATCATGAACGTCAGGGTCGCTCCGAATCTGGGTGGCGTGTTAATGTTCTTCCACGCCAGCAGCGTTCCGCCCAGCAGCATCCCGAGAAGAATGAGCCACCATACTCTCAGCCCGGCTTTGAGGTACTCCCGTACGACGAGAATTACTTCCGTCAGGCTGAGTTCTCCCTCAGTGCTACTGCCTAAGCCCATGGTATATGATCAAAAAGCATCTCCCGCTCCCGCAAGGTCTGGCTTTAATAGCTGATTCGCTTGGTAAAACTAAGCGGCATCCGCAGCACTTCTTCCGCAATTTTACGACCGGCGTTTCCCGCGCCGTAAATAGCTGAAGTCTGACATTTGCCGTGCATCCACCTTTCTTTTATTGCCTCAACGATCTGCTGCCGGTCGTAGCTCACGTCCGTTACGTTCTCCCCTCTTTCCCGGCCGTCTTGCCGGGAGCCTATGTTGACGACCGGGATGCCGAGGTAGGCACATTCCCGGATCCCGACGCTGCTGTTGCCGATCAGGCAGCGGGAATTGTAGAGGACCCGTAAAAAATCCCGGCCTTCCATGTTCTTGAAAAAATGGACATTTTCCAGATCGTTCTTTTCCCGGAAAGACCGGATTCCTTTACTCGTGCCGTCGCTCCCGGCGTCGACGTTGGGCCAAAACCACAGGGTGGGTTTACCCAGTTCTTTGATGGCTTCCAGCGTTGTCTCTATGTGTGCTCTCGAGAACGCGTATTCGGTCGTCACCGGGTGTTGCATCACCACCAGGTAGCCGTCTTCCAGGCTAAAGTGTTTGCCCACCCCGCCGTACCGGTCGAAAACATCAAAATCAATGGCGGGACTGTTTTTCACCTCGGCCGCCAGATCTATGGAAGGGCAGCCGGTATTGATCACGGTATCCGGGTACTCGCCCAGTTTTATGACCCGCTCACGGGCGTCTTCGCTGGCCACCAGGTGGCGGTCACTCAGTTTGGTAATGGCGTGGCGCACTTTTTCGTCGATGTTGCCGGTGACTTCGCCTCCCTGAATGTGCACCAGGGGTATGTTCATATAGCTGGCGGCTATTGCGGTGGACATCGTTTCAAATCGATCGGCGACGGTCACTACGACCTCGGGCGCCAGACGCTCGAAAACGTTGGAAAGCTCCATGATGCCCAGGCCGGTGGTTTTTGCCTGTGCCGTCAGGTTTTCCCCTTCCAGCACGTTAAACACTTTGGCCGCTACGGAGAACCCGTCCGCTTCCATGTATTTAACGGCCGTTCCGTAGCGCTCCAGCAAAGCGGACGCGGCCACGACCAACTGCAACTCGAGATCGGGATGATCGTCGATTGCCCGCAGGGCGGTTTTAATTCGGCTGTAGCTTGGCCTTGCGGTGACTACGACCGCGATCTTTCTTTTCAAGATGTTTGACTATTGCCGTTAGCAGGTAAGCATCGGGGGGTTACGTGATAAATGACGCCATCATTCCATCGTTACGGGTCAATTCCGCTGACTCAGCAGCACGAAGGTCACAATGGTACTCACCCCACCCAGGATCACGCTGGTCAGCCCCACCCAGTCGAAACGTTCTTCGCGTCGTTGTTTCTGCTTTTTGACGGGTTTCAGGGGCACCCGGATGGAGGAACCCGGCAGCACTTCGGGGTAGTCGTGGATTCCGGCAAAGCTTTTGGTTTCCTTCACCTGCCCGTTGGCGTACTCGACGGTTGTCCAGCGCTTGCGGGCGATGTCGTCTTCGAAGCCGCCGGCGTAGCGTTTCACGTACCAACTGGCCGGTTTATCGCCCTGAAAAGCTACCTGTATGGTACCGTCCACGGTAGTGGAATCCTTGCCGTAACGATCGGCCAGGGTTCCCCTGGTGTAGATCGTTACCAGATCCTGCCGCTTGGGGATGAAGAGCGTATCGCCGGACCGGACAACCATATTGGCCGGATCGGAGGCGTTTCGAACCACCCGGTCCAGATCGAGGACGACGTAGCCGATGTCCGTTGCGGGCCGGTAGAGGGTCGCGCCGGCGGGAAAGGCCTCTTCGGTCAGGCCACCGGCACGGCGCAGCAGATCGCTTAGTTTCTCGTTGTCCTCCAGCAGGGCGTAGCGGCCGGGGTACCGGACTTCCCCCTGCACCATTACGTTCTGAATGGTTTCGAATTCGGCGGCACTGCGTACGATCACCTCATCGAAGGGTTGCAAGCGGAAGGGTACGCCCGCGTCGAGGTCGATCGTCGTGAGCAGGGTTTTGGTGGAGGTTCCGTCGGCGATCTGCAAGCGGAAAACCTCTACGCGGTCCTTTGCGGCATCGATGCGCAGGCCGCTGGCCAGATAGATCAGGTCCCGAACGGTCAGAGAGGGGTCGTAGACGAAACTACTCGGATTTCGCACCGCACCGGAAATGCTTACCCGCACGCCGTCCGTGTATCTTTCCCGGCCGAATACCAGAATTTTGTCGTTAGGTTGTAGTACATAGTCCGCACTTTCTCTCAGGTCAAGACGCTCGTAGGAGCGTTCATCCGGATTGCTGAGCGGGGTTCTGACCAACATCACCTCCGGGGCGGCGTTGGGGAGTGTCCCGCCGGCAAGCAGTACGGCTTCTTCCAGCGACAGCGCACCGTCCTGGGGGAAAGGCAGGGTAACGGCGCTGTCCCGCACGGCTCCCTCCACCTTGAAAACGTAATTATCCACGAAAGCCTGCTGGGCCAATATTCGCAGGCGGTCTCCTCTCTTCAAAATGATTTTTTCCGCACCTGCGTCCCCGCCCAAATTGACGCGCCGCATACGCATGGTACCGTCGTCGTTGCTGCGGAACAGGAAAGCTGCGTCGCGGCGGGCACCGGGCCGGAGGCGCCCCAGGGTGACCAGACTGTTCAGGTCTATCCCCTCCTCGAAGGCGTACCGGCCGGGCAGGAGTACCTCCCCCTCGATCTCGACGAAGTCCTGAATCGGGTTTTCGATAACGGGAATATTGATCACATCGCCGTTGCGCAACGCGAAACCGGGCGTTTTCTCGAAGTTTACGTTCAGCACTCGCACCGAACCGCTGACGTAACGGGTCACGATTATGTTCCCGCTTTCCGCCACCGGAATAATACCGCCGGCGAATTCGATCAGGTCGGAGAGCGTTTCCCCCTCGATGAGTTCATACTTCATCGGCCGGATCACGCCGCCTTCGACGGTGACGATCTTTTCCGCCACCGGCACGAAGATCGAGGCATTGTCCGCAATGTAGAGATCCTTCTTTTGCAGCGGACTCCGCAAAAATTCGTACACGTCAAGCGTTTTCATTTCGTCTCCGTTGATCAGCTGGATCTTGCGCACCGACCCCTGCTCGGTCGGTCCTCCGGACGCCACCAGGGCGTTAAAACCGGTATTGAGGGAAGACATGGAATAACTGCCGCTGGTCTCTACCTCCCCGAAGATGTTGACCGATACGCTCCTGGCCACCTGGATACGGATGCTCAGCTCGCCGTTTCGGAACGTATAGTACTGGCGTAGTCGCCGCCCCAGCAGCAGGCGGGCTTCCCCCAGTGAAACGCCCGCCAGCGGAATCCGCAGCCCGTTGGGCAGCAGTACGAAACCGGCATCGTCGAGCCGTAAAATGAAGTCGGTCTGGCTGGCCCCGAAGATGGCCACGGCGATTTCGTCGCCGGCCTTCAGCGGATAACTGTCCGGCGGGCTGGCGTTGTCGGTAGCCCGGAAGACCTGCAGACTTTTGTTGCGGAACAACCGGTGACCGTAAATTTTACTTTCCGGCAGGTCGGAGGTCGTGGGTCCGTCCTGCATATTTTCGTCCGCCTCCTCCGCGCCGTCGCCATTTCCCTCCTCCATTGGTTGTTCGGTCGGTTCGCTTACGGTTTCCGGACCGGCTTCCAGTTCCCGCGCGGCTTCCGCCTCCATTTCAGCGATCACCTGCTCGATCTGCGGGCGCAGCCGCAGCAATTCCTCCGGGTTGGCGCGGTCTACGTCGATGCCGCGGGCCAGCAGGCGCTGGCGCAGTTCGGCCTCGTCGATGTTCCGGTCGGCCAGCATACTTTGCAGTTCCGCCTGTTGGGGCACCGGTGCACCCGGTACCTGGGCTGCGACCGGTGCACTCAGGCAACACAGCAACAGGAATAAGTGTAGTAGGATGTTCTTCACAATTCTGGGGGTATTTTGTTTTCGGGCGCGGGTCGGCGTGGGAGGCCACGGCACCTGGCGGGGGGAGGGTGGTGTTTTCAGCGGAGGGAAAGGGAGCGGCCTACAGGCGCCAGAGCAACTCTCCTTCCAGCAGGTCGTTCCGGCTGTAGATCGCCTTCAGGTCGAACAGGATCAGCTTATCCTTGCTTATTGTCCGGAACTCCGCCAATTTTTTCTTCTTGAAATCGTCGTGGGCCACGGCCACCACCACGGCGTCGTAGTCCTTCCCGATGCCGTCCACCATCGTCAGGCCGTATTCGTGGGCTACTTCATTGGGGCTGGCGTGCGGGTCGTACAGGTGTACGTTCACCCCGAAGTCCATCAGTTCCCGCACTACGTCTACCACCTTGGAGTTACGGATGTCGGCCACGTTCTCCTTAAAGGTGACGCCCAGCACCAGCACCTTGCTGGTTTTGGGATTCTTATCGGCCTTCAACAGGTGTTGAACGAGTTCTTTGGCGATGAAGGCCGGCATCCGGTCGTTGATCCGGCGGCCACTGGCGATCACCTGGGGGTCGTAGCCCATTTTCACGCTCTTGTGCAGCAGGTAGTAGGGGTCCACGCTGATGCAGTGCCCCCCCACCAGCCCGGGCCGAAACGGCAGGAAGTTCCACTTGGTGCCGGCGGCTTCCAGCACGTCCTGGGTGTCGATGCCCATTCTGCTGAAGATCATGCTGAGTTCATTGACGAAGCTGATGTTGACGTCGCGCTGGCTGTTCTCGATCACCTTGGCCGCTTCGGCTACCTTGATCGTTTTGGCCTCGTAGATGCCGGCGGTAACTACGTCGCCGTATACCCCGCTCACGACCTTTAGCGTTTCGGGGTCGCTACCGCTGACGATCTTCAGGATGTTGGCTACGGTATGCTCTTTGTCGCCCGGGTTGATCCGTTCGGGGCTGTACCCCACGGTGAAGTCACCAAAGCTCAGCCCGCTCTCCTTTTCCAGTACGGGAACGCAGTCCTCCTCGGTGCAGCCGGGATAGACGGTGGATTCGTACACCACGATGTCACCCTTGCTCAGGGCCCGGCCCACCGTAGTGGAAGCTCCGATGAGGGGGCGCAGGTTCGGCGTCCGGCTGTCGTCCACCGGGGTAGGTACGGCCACGATGTGGAAGGAGGCTGCCTTCAGTTCGGCGGGGTCGCAGGTGAATAGGATATTTTTGTCCGCGAAGTCGGCGCTTTCCAGTTCCTCGCTAGGGTCTTCCCCCCGCTTCATCATTTCCACGCGGGGCTCCGAGATGTCAAATCCGATCACCCGGAATTTTTTCGCCAACTCCAGGGCCAGGGGCAGCCCGACGTAACCGAGGCCGATGACGGAGATGGCTTTTTCGCCCTTCCGCAATTCGGTCAGCATCCGGTCAGCGTTCATTTCAGTTTTGGTACCGTTCAGTGAGGTCATAATTTTTATCATTCAAGCCGCTTGTACCCTTTGGTCGGGAAAGAGCACTAATTCTTTTGGGGAAAAACTTCCGAGTGGAAGAAAGTATATTTTAAACGTTCCGAAAATGGTAACCTGCCGGTGCGGTCGTGCTTGTCCGGACAATTTCAGTCCAGCAAATTTAGCAGATATTTGCCATACCCGCTTTTTACCAACGGCGCCGCGATCTCCCGCAACCGGCCGTCGTCGATGTACCCCATTCGCCAGGCGACCTCCTCGATGCAGCCGATTTTGAAGTCCTGCCTTTTTTCGATGACGCGGACGAACTCCGCCGCATCGTGCAGACTCTCGAAGGTGCCGGTATCCAGCCAGGCCGTACCCCGCTGCATCACCCCCACGTCCAGCTCCCCCATTTCGAGGTATTTGCGGTTCACGTCCGTAATCTCGTATTCTCCCCGTGCGCTCGGGGCGATGCTCCGGGCGATTTCCGTTACCCGCTCGTCGTAGAAATAGAGGCCGGGTACGGCGTAACGGCTCTTCGGCGCAGTGGGCTTTTCTTCGATGGATACCGCCTGGTATTTATCGTCGAATTCCACCACGCCGTAGCGCTCGGGATCGTGCACGGGGTAGGCGAACACCCGCGCACCGGTTTTCAGCGCCGCACTCTCGCGCAACAGCTGGCTCAGACCCGCTCCGTGAAAAATGTTGTCTCCCAGGATAAGGGCGGCCTTGTCGCCGGCCACGAATTCCTCGCCGATCACGAAGGCCTGCGCCAGTCCGTTGGGAATTTCCTGGACGGCGTACTCGAACCGGCACCCCAGCGCTTGCCCGTCGCCCAGTAGATTCTCAAAGGCTGTCTTATCCTCCGGCGTCGTGATGATCAGTACCTCCCGGATGCCCGCCAGCAGCAGGATCGACAGCGGATAATAGATCATCGGTTTGTCGTACACCGGCATCAGCTGCTTGCATACGCCTTTCGTGATGGGATAAAGCCGGGTGCCGGAGCCGCCGGCGAGGATGATGCCTTTCATATCTTAGGAGGTAGGGAGGTAAACGGGTACGGACCGGGCCGGTCGCGCTTGTTCAGACGGGCCTGGTGCTTAACGCTTGGTTTCTACCCCGTACATTTTGTCGTAATACGCCTGATAATCTCCCGAGGTGACCCTTTCCAGCCACGCCTCGTTTTCCAGGTACCAGTCGATCGTTCTGCTCAGCCCTTCCTCGAAGGGCAGGGAGGGTTCCCAGCCCAGCTCGTTCTTTATCTTGGTGGCGTCGATGGCGTAGCGCATATCGTGTCCGGCGCGGTCGGTCACGTAGGTGATCAGATTTGCGCTCGTCCCCTCCGGACGGCCGAGTTTCTGGTCCATCAGCCGGCAGAGCAGCCGGATCAGGTCGATGTTGCGGTATTCGTTGTGGCCGCCGATGTTGTAGGTTTCCCCCGGCGTACCCCGGTGCATGATGTCGTCGACGGCCCGGGCGTGGTCTTCCACGTAGAGCCAGTCGCGCACGTTGATGCCCTTACCGTATACCGGCAGGGGTTTCACGTGCTTGATGTTGTTGATGAACAACGGCAGCAGTTTTTCCGGAAACTGGTAGGGACCGTAGTTGTTCGAGCAGTTGGAAAGTATCACCGGCAGGCCGTAGGTATGGCCCCAGGCGCGGACGAGGTGATCGCTGCCCGCCTTTGAGGCCGAGTACGGGCTGCGGGGGTCGTAGGGAGTGGTCTCCACGAAAAATCCCTTTTCGCCCAGGCTGCCGAACACCTCGTCGGTGCTGACGTGGTAAAACAGTTTCCCCTCGAACCGGCCCGCCCAGCTTTCTTTTGCGGCCTGCAGCATGGTGGCCGTGCCCAGCAGGTTGGTCTTCACGAAGATCAGCGGGTCCTCGATGCTGCGGTCCACGTGGCTTTCGGCGGCGAGGTGGATCACCACGTCGGGCGCATAAACGGCGAACACGGAGCGGATGGCCTCCAGGTCGTTGATGTCGGCGCGGACAAAGCTATAGTTCGGCGCTTCCGCTACGTCGGCCACGTTCTCCAGGTTGCCGGCGTAGGTCAGCCCGTCCAGGTTAACGACTTTATAATGCGGGTAGTTGGTCACCAGCCGGCGCACCACGTGGTTGCCGATAAAGCCGGCACCTCCGGTCACTAAAATGGTTTTTTCGGGTACGCTCATCCGTTGGGTAAATTCAATGTTTTTTTTGCGCGAACGCGGGGTGCAAAGAAAGGTTTAAGGGCGAGGGCTTGTGGCTCGAATTAGGTTCTTCGGCCCGTAAGTCCTTAGCCCTGAACCAGCATCTCCTCCAGTATCTCCGCCACCCGCCCGGCTGCTCCCCGTCGCGTAAACTGCCGGATGGCCGCCGGATCGCCCGCATACGTGGACGCTCCGTTCCGGTAATCGGCAAACAGGGTCGTCAGGGTCCGTTCCATCGCCTCCCGGCCCTGGAATCCGCACATCACGCCCGCACCGGTTTCCCGGAGAATTCGGGCGGCATCCCCCGCGGTGGTACCGATGGCCAGGATGGGACGGCGGGCGGCCAGGTACTCATAAATCTTACCGGGCACTACGCCCAGCACGTTCGGGGTATCGTTGGTGAGCAGCAGCAGCACGTGGGCGCGGCTCAGCTCCCCGACCACCTCACCGTGGGGCATGTAGGCGACGTTCTCAACGTTGTCTTCCAGGCCCAGTTCACTTAGCTGGGCGAAGGTGTTGGCCTCGGTCTTACCGATGAAGCGCAGGCGCAGTGCTTTTTTGAACGCCGGGTGCGCACCGGCCATCATCGCCAGGGTTTCCCACAGCGGCAGGCTGTTGCGGTCCCGGTTCAGGGAGCCGATGTGGCAGATGGTGAACGCTTCGTCACGTTCCGCTTCCGCCGTTTCCGGGAAGTCGGCCTCGTCGAAGCCGTTGGTGACCGTTTCAATATCCTTGCGGCCCAGCCGGCGAAAATCCTCCGCCCAACTCCAGCTCACGGTCACCATCCGGTCGGCTTCCCTGATCACCGATTGTTCCTTCGCTTTGTGCGCCCGGTCCGCCCGGCCGGTCAGCATCAGTTGGTCGTAGAAGTCGATGTTCGTCCACGGGTCCCGGAAGTCGGCCAGCCAGGGCGTACCCAGGTGGCGCTTCAGGTTACGGGCGATCAGGTGGGTGCTGTGCGGCGGGCCGCTGGAGAGTATGGCGTCCACCGGCTTGTCTTGCAGGTAGGCCTTCAGCAGTTTTACCGAGGGCCTGATCCAGAATTTCCGCGCGTCGGGGATGAAGAAGTTTCCCCTGATCCAGACCGAGGCCCGCTGCGTAAGGGACGGCTCGGCGTCATCGGTCATGAAGCCGGAGTAAACCCGCTCGTTTTTCTTTTGGCGCGTAAAGCGCTTGTACAGCTCGTAGGGTTCCCAGATCGGCCCGCGGATGACCTCCAGGTCGGGCGCCACGTCCTTCAGCAGGCTTTCGTCGAGTACCGGGTAGGCGGCGTCTTCGGCCGTGTACACCACGGGGTCCCACCCGAAATCGCGCAGGTACTTCACCGTCTTCAGCACCCGCTGCACGCCGGCACCACCGCTCGGTGGCCAATAATACGTAATGACGAGTACCCGCTTCAACAACTATTCTGATTTACACCGATCCCGAAGGGATCAAACCTCCCGTCTCCCCGGTCAAGCGCAGCGCAGCCGGGGGGGAAACCCCAACCCCCGCCCTAAATTCCGTAATATTCCCGGTACCAGGCAACGAATTTTCCGATCCCCTCCTCCAGGTCCGTGTCCGCCCGGTAGCCGTAGTCGCCTTCCAGCGTCGAGGTGTCGGCGAAGGTCTGCACCACGTCCCCCGGTTGCATCCCCACAAAATCTTTCTCGGCCGCCACCCCGAGGTGCCGCTCCATCGTTTCTATGAATTCCAGCAGACTGACCGGGCTCCCGTTGCCGATGTTGTACGTCCGGGTTTGTACGCCTTCCTGGGGGGGCCGGGGCCGGGTAAGCACCCGCCGGACCCCCTCCACAATGTCCCCGACGTAGGTAAAATCGCGGCTCATTTTGCCGTGATTGAACACCTTGATCGGTCGGTCGTGGAGGATGGCGTCACTAAAAAGGCTGTACGCCATATCGGGCCGCCCCCACGGACCGTAGACGGTGAAGAAGCGCAGGCCCGTCACCGGTAGTTTGTACAGGTGGCTGTAAGTATGGGCCAGTAATTCGTTGCTTCTTTTGGTAGCGGCGTACAGGCTCGCGGGTTGCTCGATCGGGTCGGTCTCCGCAAAGGGCACCTTATTGTTCAGTCCGTACACGCTGCTGCTGCTGGCGTAAACCAGGTGTTCTATTTTGTGTACCCGACAGTTCTCCAGCACGTTTACGAATCCCGAAATGTTGCTGTCGATGTACGCCTGCGGATTGCTGAGACTGTAGCGCACCCCCGCCTGTGCCGCCAGGTTGCAGACTTTGGTGAAGGCGAAATCCTGAAAAAGCCGGGCCATGGCGTACTGATCCTGCAGGTTCACCCGGCGGAAGTGATAGTTGGGGTAACGGTTGCTTTTGGCCTCCCCGTTGATCTCCACCTCGGCCCGGGGGATACCGGTATCCGCAAGTCTGGCCCATTTTAGTTCGGGGTCGTAGTAGTCGTTGAGGTTGTCGATGCCGACGATCTCCACTCCCTCCGCCGCCAGGGCGTGTACGAGGGCGTGCCCGATAAAGCCAGCGGTGCCGGTGATCAGTATCATTCAGGCTGTCGGTTAATAAAACGTTGCTGCGCGGCGCACAGGCCTTCGGCGTCCTGGTGTCGAAACGGCCCGGCCCAAACCGCGCGCCGCGGCATGAATCTTAACTTGGAAATGCGCTCGATTACCAAAGTTTTTTTTGCACCGCTTCCTCTTCGTCGCCGTCATCCGGCAACGATGCGCCGCTGAGCGCCACCAGGAACCGCGGATCGATTTCGCAGGTAGAGAGGCAGGCACCGAAGCTACCCAGCGAGATGACGAATGTTTTCTTGTTTTTTTTACTGACGTATTTCCCCCGTACGCCGGCCAGCGGGCCTTTGATGATCTCAACGGGGGTGCCCTCGCTGAAATCAAAGGCCTCCTCTACCGTCTCCCAGTCCAAAGTACGGTCGGTACTGATCTTGCGCAGCAGCTCCATCTCCGCTTCGGTTACCCTGCGGCGAATGTGCCCGATCATGACAAAACGGGCGACGTAGTGGGCGAACCGCACCAGGTTTTCTTCACGCCTTCTGATGTTGACGAATACGTAACCCGACAGCAGCGGAAGATCGCGCACTCCCTGCTTGGAAGCGTACTTGAACCGCTTTTCGCGCAGCGGTATATAGGCTTCGATCCCCTTGGCCTTCAGCTCTTTGACCGCCCGCTTCTCGTGCTTGCTCGACGTGCGCACCGCGAACCAACGACGCTCCGTCTCGTGGAGGTCATCGATGGTAGCGGAAGACCTGGCTTTGAATCGGTGGTTAAGGCTCGAAATCTTGAGGGCCATAAAGCTGTCTGAGGGATTAAAATCAAGGCGCAAAGATAACCCTTTATCAGGAATAATCTAGCCTGAGCGGTTCCGGGCTATAGGGCACTCGCATCAAAATTTTGTAGCCCCCCCCAGCCCCCAAAAGGGGGAACAAGGGCACAAGCAAATGGGATATTTATCCATCTTGACCCAACTCAACGGTGATATGAACTTGGAGTGTCTCACCTTTGGGAGTCAGGGGGAATATCTCACGGTATGCTGGATTTGATGCGTTTGCCCTTGTCCGTGCTAACGGAGCCGGCGCAGGATTTTGAATGCGCAAATGCCCCCTGCAACGCCTGCGGGGTACGTGCTTCAATATTTTGAGAAGCGAGACAGGCGCTAATACCCACCGAAGTAGCGCCGCATGAACCATTCCCCGGCAAACAGCGCCAGCAGAAGAAAGAATAGCCACTTGAGGTGCACCACCGATTTGGTGTTGACCGTCTCGAAAAGTACCGGCTTCACCGTGCCGCCCGTTTCCAGCCGCGCGGGCAGTCCTTCTAGGTCGGCCGGGAACATCAGTTCTCCGCCGTACCGGTCGCTCAGTTGGCGCAACAGGCCGTGATCGGCTTCCAGGGCGTAGCGCTCCACCTCCACGGCCTGCACGCTGAAGCGTCCGTTGAAGGTCAGCTTTTCGTCGCCCGTCGCGGTAGCGGCCCGAAACCGGTAATTGCCCACCGGCAAGGTACCGGCGTTGAGGGTATAGGCGTTGCTGGTACGGTTGAACGCGAAGGGATAATCGCGGCCTTCCGCGCTGGTGATCGTCACGGTAGCCTCCGGGTCGTTGATCAGCTCATAGTTGCTGTTGTAAAGTTCCGCATCGAGCTGCACGGCCTCGTTTTCGTCAAAGATATTTTCCGCTACGCTGACCCGGAACCGCCGTTTGTCTTCCTGCACGGTCAGGTACTGACTCAGCTGGCTGACCAGTTCGTCGAAGCGGCCGTGGTTACCGTGTTCCAGATAATCGAACAACCGCCATTGCCACAGCCCCGTTCCGGCGATCACCCCCGTGCGCACGCCCCGGCTTTCTCCCACCACGATCAGCGGATAGTCGGTATCCACGCGGCCGATGCGTTGCTTCAGCAAGACCGTGGCGCCCGGCCCGGCCGCAAACTTTCCGAAGGGGACTGTAAGAGGCGGAAAAACGGGAAGCGCCTGCCGCAGTTCGTCGCTCAGGGTGAAAAGGTTAAAGCCGGGCACCGTACGGGCACTGACGTCGTTGCCTTTCGCGCCCGAGTTACCGGTGAAGGAAAGCAGATCCTGCGCCGAAGTGAGATCCCGTCCCCGTACGTTGGGGGCCAGTACGAACAACGTGGGTACCTTGGCGTTTTGCAGTCGGTCCAGTACATTGTTCACCCGTTTTTTCGACGAGGGCAGCTGGTGCAGTACCACCAGATCGTAATCCCCGACGTTGCCGGTAAATTTTCCGGCATAGCCGACCTCCACCTCGTTGTTCTTGCCGGTGGCCAGCGCCTGGCGTATGGCCGTAATGTCGGGGTGCGGCGCGGCGGCCAGTAGCAGAATCTTTTGCCGCGCGTCCAGCACGTCGATAAAAATGTCGCGGCGGTTGTTGGCCGTACTCACTTCTTCACCGATCGTGGTCAGATTGATGCGGTACCGCTGCACCCCCGCCTTGTCGGCATCGAGGATCACCTCCCGGGTGGTAAAGAAATCGTTGCGGCCGATGAGCAGGTTTTCGGTATGCAGGGGTGCGCCGCTGCCCTGGCCTACCCGGCTTACGGTCAGGCGGGTGCTGGTGCCGGCCGCATTGCGGGCACTGACGTCTACCTGGATGCTGAACCGATCGTCGAGGTAAGCGATCTTGTTGTTGAACACCCGCCGGATCAGCAGGTCGCGCCGCTGCGTCGTATCCCCCAGCCCGATGGTGTACACCGGTGCCTTGATCTGAAAATTGCGGTAAGCGGGGTTGTTGCCCTCGTTGTAAATACCGTCGGTGGCAAGCACCACGGCCCCCAGGTTCTGCGATCCGTACACGTCGCTGATCTCGGTGAGGACCGCGTCCAGGTTGGTCCGCTTGTCGGTAAAGGACAACGCGCCGGCGGGTTTAACGGCGGCACCGAAGGTGTAGTCCACCACCTGGTATTTCTTCGAAAGCTCGGCCTTCAGCGTCGCCCAGCGGGCGGCATAGCCCGTGGTGTCCACTTCCATCCCCACCGATTCGCTCACGTCCTGGGCCAGTACGATCACCGGCTCCTGGCGATCGGTTTGCAGGTACCGCAGCAGGGGAGACAGCAGCAGGGCGGCCAGCAAACTGTAGCCCAGCCACCGCAGAATACCCATTCCCCATACCAGCGCGGGGGGCTGGTCCTTAAAGGTCTTCTCCCGGTAGTAGAGCAAGAGCGCCACGCCAAGACCGGCCAGCGCGCACAGGATCAGGAACCAGGCGGGATATTCAAAAGTAATGTTTTGCATTTGAGGCTTTCTGAGCGCGCTAAGGTACGCGTTAAGGTCGTATCACCGGGGGGGACGGAACGGTGGTGGTAGTACACGAAAAATCCACCGCGGACCGTACGCTCCGCAGCTGCCGGCGGACTGGTCCACCAGCACTGCCGGGAACTACGCCACGAACTTATACCCAACGCCCCGAACGCTCAGAAAGTGCACGGGCACCTTGGGCTCCGCTTCGAAGTACTTACGGAAGGAAAGGATGAAATTATCGATGGTCCGGGTGCTCGGGTAAACGTCGTAGCCCCATACGGACTGTAAAATCTGCTGCCGGCTGACCACTTCGCCTTTACGGTCCGTCAGTAATTTTAGCAGCATGGCTTCCTTCTTGGTCAGGGTAAAAGTACCCTGGTTTCCATCGGCCTCATAGGTGGCGAAGTTGACTTTGTTGTTACCGAAGGTGAACAGGTCCGGTTTTACCTCGGGGTTCTTACTCGTTCGTTCGATCAGGCGGCGCACGCGCAACAGCAGTTCCTCAAAAACGAAGGGTTTGGTCAGGTAGTCGTCGGCCCCTTTTTTCAGTCCCTGGATGCGGTCGGCGGCCTGGTCCTTGGCCGTCAGAAAAATGATAGGGGTTTCCCGGTCGGTCAGCCTGATCTGCTCCACTACCTGAAATCCGTCCACCTCCGGCAGCATCACATCTACCACCATCACGTCGAAGTGTTGCTCCTGGCTGTGCTTCAGGGCCTTCCGGCCATCAGCGGCCGTCACTACCTCATACCCCTCGATCTCGAAGTTCAGTTTTACGGTTTCGCGGATGTTCTCCTCGTCTTCCACCAGTAGTACGCGCAGCATATGGTCAGCATTTGGTTAGGTTACTAAAGGTAAAAGGAACCGCCGCGGTAATGGTTGTGTGTTCTCCCGGTTTGTGACGTAACCGTGTATTACTATTTCTAGGCGCGGACGCAGGTGCAGGGAGATAACTTGCAATAGCAGTCGATTTGCCGCCGCCGCGCCGGTCTACCCGGAGGAATCCTTTCATCGGAACGCCCGCCGCAGGTAATATTCTCTGCTACACGATCCCCAGCGAACAGGAGTAGATGAACGCCGGCGGTAAATTCGCCATCGTGAAACTGACCGACACCCGCTGGAAATGGTCCTTGAGCAAAACATAGTCCTGCAAAGCGTACTGAAACTGCAAAAACTGCCCCTCCTGCTTCAGAACCGACTGCGACTGACGCAGAATTTTTTCCTTTATGTCTTTTGGTATCATCGACAGCGGCAGGCTGGAAACTACGAAATCCACCGACGCTTCCGTGAAGTAGTCCGTCAGCTGGTCAGCGCCCACCGACAGAATTTCGAGCCGCCGATCATCGATCATGGCTAGTTTTTCCACGAACGAAGTGTTGATCTCAAAAGCGGTTACCCTGCTTTCCGGATGCACCTTGGCTAGGATGGCCCGGGTGATGCAGCCGTCTCCGGGGCCCAGCTCTACGATACTGAGGGGCCTTCCCGCCGGTAACGGTTCCACCAGTTTCTTCACCAGTGCCGGAGAGGAAGCCGCAATGGAACCAGTAGTACGAAAGCTCTTGACGGCTTCCCTGAAAAAAGACCAGTTATTCATATGTATTGAACGTAAATGTGGCGGTTGGGTAACGCAAGGTAAGTAAAACGACATTCATCATTACCCGAGCAGGTGATCCAGCAGCAACTCCATCTCCTGTCCGATGGTAGCCCCTTCCTGTCCGCGACCGGCCCGCGCGTACCAGTAGCCGGCGTTCCCCTGGTCTCCCTCCATCAGATGAAGCAGCGCATGGATCCATGCTGCATCCTGACCCGGCTCCCCGTCGATCAGGTCGTGCGCCTGTTGCCAGTTGCGGTTGCATAACCACCACAGGGCGGCAATTTCCTTACCGCAATTTTCCGGCGGTGCCGGTTCGGACAGGGAGTCGTTGAAATCAGTACGTAACAAAAGAGCGATTTATTAGAGAGAACGATGGTCGGATATCCACACTGGCGAAAGTACTGCACAGCGGCTTAAACCTGATGATTAAATTTTGCCGGATGTATAAATCATCCCCCCCCTAACCCCCACTTCGATCGGTTTTATAACCATACGGATCACTTACCCCTCCAGCAACCGCTCCAGTTTGTTCCCCCGGCTCCCCTTCACGAATATCGTCTTACCCGTCCAGTCCCGGCCCCAGAACCATTCCGCCAACGCGGTAGAGTTCGCAAACCAGGGGCGGTCGAATTCCCTGGCGGGTGCCTCCATTGCCGGCCCCGTCAGCACGACAGTCCGGGCCGTTTGGCCGGCACGCAGTACCGCCCGCCGGTGAGCGGCCGGCGCGGCCTGGCCCAACTCCAGCATTTCCCCCAGCACCACAACGGCATCCAAAGCCGGGTGATCGGCGGCAAAACTGGTCAGCGCCGCTTCAACGCTGCTCGGGTTGGCGTTGTAGGCATCCCAGTAAAAGCGCACGCCCCGGTGCTCCAGCAACTGGCTGCGGTGGTTGGCGGAGCGGTACCCCTCCAGCCCCTTCACGATCTCCGTACCGGGTACCTTAAAATATTTTCCCACCCCGATGGCCGCTTTTACGTTCTGCAAATTATGCCGGCCGCTAAGTTTCAGAACAGCCCGGTGCTCCTCGCCGTGCTCATCCAAAAAACCCACTTCGATGTTGGGGTGCAGGGTATACACCTTCACTTCCATCCCCGGTGCCGACTTCGCCGGGGTCTCGCTTTCGCGGTACCGAATGACCCGCTCCAGACCGCCGGCCATCTCCTCCAGGTGATCCTCGTCGGCGTTTACGAAAGCGACTCCCTTATTGTTTACCAGATAGGTATACAGTTCCCCCTTCCCCTTCTTCACCCCCTCGATGCCGCCGAAGCCTTCCAGGTGAGCTTCCCCGATGTTGGTGATCAGACCGTGTGTCGGTCGGCCGATACGGCACAATTCCGCAATTTCCCCCTGGTGGTTGGCCCCCATCTCCAGAATGGTCATGTCCGTCTCCGCGGGGGTGGCCAGTACCGTGAGCGGCAGGCCCAGATGATTGTTGTAGTTACCCGGCGTTGCGTGCACTTTATAACGGCGGCTCATCACCGCACTGACCAGTTCCTTCGTGGTCGTTTTGCCGTTGCTCCCGGTAATGGCCAGCACGGGCATCCGGTGGCGACGGCGATGTTCGGTCGCCAGGGCCTGCAAAGCCGCCAGACTGTCCGGGACCAGCAAGTAACGCTCGTCTCCCGTTACCACTACCTTCGGGTCATCCACTATGGCGTAAGCGGCACCGGCTGCCAACGCCTTGCCCGCGTAGAGATTCCCCTGCACCTGCGTCCCCGCCAAACCTACGAAAAGGTCGCCCCGCTGCACCGCACGACTGTCGGTGCAAATCCGGGGATGACTGCGGTAAAGATCATACAGTGCTTCTGCGGAGTGGTAAGGCATCGGGTTCAGTTTCCTTTTAGGTGCGCAAATATATGGTCCGCATACCCATGCGCCGCGATTAATCAGAAGATGGGCTGTAGCGGGCGGGAAGTCCCGTTCGGCATTCTTCCGGGGGGTCAGCTCCGAACAGCCGCCATTAAAAAACTCCCCGCCGGCACCATGGCCAACGGAGAGTTTCAGTTTCGGTTCATCGGTTGTCGCTTCTAGCGACGCGCGCGGCGGCGCTTCTTGGGAGAGATACCAAAGCGGTTCTTGGTTCTTCCTCCCCGCGATTGCTCGCCACTTTCCCCACCCATGCTGATCATGGCGCAACGGAAACCGACGGTGCGGCTGGATTTGTCTTCTTCCATGAAACGACGGGTACCGGGGCTGAGCCAGTAGGCGCGGTCGGCCCAGCTACCCCCTTTATATACGCGGGCCTTGTCGGAGATCAGGGTATGTTCGTTGGTGGCGTATTCCGCAAAACTTTGCTCGTCACCATCCAGGTAATCATAAGGGCGGCCGATCTTGTAGTTGTCGCGCTGGGCGGCTTCCTCGTCCTTGACGTACTCGTACCGCAGGCGACCGAGACTGTCCTTGGGCAGCACGGAACCATCAACGGGGTCGCGGGCGACGTCGCGGAAGTTGTTACCACGGAAAGCATTAAGTTCGTGGTTCTCCGTATCGCTCAGGTCCTGCGTAGTGAGGGGGCGGTAAAGGTCGAGTACCCACTCGTTGACGTTGCCGGCCATGTTGTACAGACCAAAATCGTTGGGGTAGTTGTCCATTACGGGAGTCGTGATGGATGCACCGTCGTTCGGCTTACCGGCAATACCCATATAGTCACCACCCCGGCGCTTGAAGTTGGCGTACATCTTGCCCTGGTTCTTGTCGTGCCGCTGGTAGCGTACGCTGGTTCCGCTCCAGGGGTAAATGCGGCGGTCGGTGTAGTTCTCGTCTTTTTCGTTGGCCTGCAGGCCGGGAAGCGCCAGAGCGGCGTATTCCCACTCCGCCTCGGTGGGCAGGCGGAACTCGGGCTGAAGCATTCCATCCTCCATCTTCACGTCGCGCTCGCCGCCGGTGCGGAGATCTTTGAGGCTCTTGCGGGGGGTACCGTCGTACTGACCGGAGAGGTAAGAGTCGGTAACGAAGACCTGGTCGTCCTTGGCGTCGGGACTGGGGTTGAGGATACCCTTATCGATCAGGATGGCCTCGTTCGTACGGTCGGTACGCCAGCGGGCGAATTCCCGCGCCTGCTCCCAGGTAACGCCCACGACGGGGTGCTCCTTCGTGGCGGGGTGGCGCAGGTAGTTCTGCACGTAAGGCTCGTTGAAAGAGAGCTCATCGCGCCATACCAGGGTGTCGGGCAGTGCATTTACGTACACCTCGCGGTAGCTTTCGCCGTAAGACAAAGCCGTCCAGTCCAGGTAGAACAGGTAATCGGCATTGCTCATCTCGGATTGGTCCATGTAGAACGAGGAGACGGTCACCCGGCGGGGAATGTTATCCCAGTCGTAAGGAACGTCTTCCTCGGTGAACCCCATGACGAAGTTACCGCCGGGGATCAGCACCATGTTGGGGGGCGTATCCTGCCCGTCAAAATCAGCCTTGGTTTCAAAACCGCCCCATTTGGTGTCGTTCATCTTCCAGCCGGTAGTGGCGGAGCGATCGTTTTTGCCACAGGAGGCGAAAATAGCTACCAGGCAAAGTAGAGGTAGCGCTTTAGTCCAATATTTCATAAAGTCTGAGGTAACCGAGTTGTTTCCAAATTTTGCGTCGGCAAATATACGTCGATATCGAAAAGTACATCGGGATGATGCCGTTCACGGAAGGTAAAACAGCTAAAACCAGCCGTCTATTGTGTAGCAAAGTCTTAAAGTTTTGCCGGAGAGGTGATGAAAGAAAAGTTGACGAGCGGGAAACAGCCCGTTGGCAGCAGGTGGTCGCGGCGGCGGTACGGCATGCATGACGGAAGGCTGCAATCTATTTAATCAACCACCTACCGACTCCCCTCCCCTACCCTACCCTTGCTTATTCCGCTCATCCTGCAACTGCCGGCGCAGTTTTTGCTCCACTTCCAGGCGGTTCTTCCGGCTTTTCTCCAGTTCCTCCGCCGTCTTCTCGTTCATGGAACGGGCTTCCCGGCTGGAGCTTATAGCAAAACGCATACGGGCAATGGCGAACAACAGGGCCGCCAGCAGCAGAATGATTGCGGACCACATGATGATGTTGTAGGTAATCTTGGACAGGGGCAGCCCCAGCAAACTGATGCCGTCCTTCTCTTCCGTTAGTTCCTTGATCTTGGTGTCCCGCTCTCCGATGGTAGCCGTCTGCGCTTCGATCATTGCCTCCTGATCGCTGATCGTGCTTTTCAGGGTACCGATCTCCTTGTTGTAGGTTCTCAGGGAATCCGTGACGTTGGTAATGAACGCACCGAGAAAATCCTGCCGGATGACTTTGAACGTCTGAAAGCGGTTGGAAGCGTCCAGCATCTGATCGAACTGAATGCGCAGTGAAGCGGTATCCGCCCGGGCGGGATTACCGGTTTGCGCACCGAGCAGCTGAGCGAACATCAACAATAAAAGAACGGGAATAAGACGAGAGATACTCATGCAGACGTTTAGGTTTTGGGGCAAAGCTGTACGCGCGGCTGTAATCCATATGCCGGTACGACCGCAAAGAAAAGCCAAGCGAAAGCCAAATGCGAATTTGCCGGCAACTTTATGATATTTCCGCTTCTGACGGCGCTCCCGGTGCCCGCTGACGCCCGCTGCCCCGCGTCCGGAAGTACCCGCCAATACCGTACCTTCCCCGTCCGCCAGCCGCTCCTCCATCATGAAGTACCTCTACGTTATTCTCTCCGGCCTCCTGCTGACTTGCTGGATCATCTTCGGCAACTACCCCGGCCCGGCCGGGTTACCGGTACCGGCACTCGGTCAGTTCTTCAACCCCGCCGCCGGCTTCTGGCACAATACCCGGCCGGGGGGCGCGCTCCGCCGGGGAGCAACGGCCCCACCCCTTGACCACCCGCTGGCCAAGGGCAGCATTCATTTTGATGAGCGGGGCGTGCCCCACATCTTCGCGCCCGATCTGGCCGGAGCCTGCTTCCTGCAGGGTTACGCCAACGCCGCCGACCGGCTGTGGCAAATGGACATCAGCACCCGCGCTACCGAAGGCCGGCTCAGTGAGATTCTCGGTACCAGAACCCTCAGCCGGGATCGCAGCCAGATCCGGCGCGGATTTCGTCAGGCGGCCCGCCGGGAGATCGACACCATGCAACTGTACTTCCCCGAAGAGTTACAATTATTGGAAGCGTACGCCGAAGGCATCAACGCCTGGATAGATCAGCTTGCGCCCGGAGATTACCCCGTCGAATACAAACTACTCGATCACCAACCGCTGAGGTGGTCGCCTTACCGTACCGCTCTGCTGATGAAGGGCATGTCTCAGGCCCTGAGTGGCCGGTACTCCGACGTGGAAGCCGCGCATACCCGCGCCGAACTCGGACCGGACGTATTCGACGCGCTGTACCCCGAGCGCTTCCCCGGCGACAGCCCCATCGTACCCGACGAAGGGAAATACCCCGAGGCGGTGAAAACCCTGCCCCCAAAACCGTTCCCCGCACCTGCGTCCGCGCCTAAAATGATCGGCCCCTCCGGCAACTCGCTCTCGCAATTCAGCGCGGACGAAGCGGGCGTCGACCAGCCCTACACTCTCCTGCCCGCTCACCCCGGTAACGGCTCCAACAACTGGGCGGTTGCCGCCCGGATGTCGAATACCGGCCACCCGATGCTCGCTTCCGATCCGCACCTGGCGCTGACCCTGCCCAGCATCTGGGCGGAAGTGCAGATACATTACCCCGGCGTCAACGCTCGGGGCGTAAGCCTGCCGGGAGCGCCTGGCATCATGATCGGTTTCAACGACCACATCGCCTACGGGGAAACTAACGTCGGCCACGACGTGACCGACTGGTTCCGAATTACCTGGACCGACACCACCCGGACCACTTACCTGCTCGACGATAAACCCGTAAACGCCCGCATCATTACCGACACCATCCGCATAAAGGGACGTGAGCGGGAAATTGTACGCACGCCCTGGACGGTCTTCGGGCCGGTACCCCACACCGACGGGCCTTACGCCGATCACGCCATGCGCTACCTCGGCCACGACGCACCGGGTAAGAACGTACGGCCCCACTCCTCGGCCAGCGTTTTTCTGCACCTTATGGCCGCCAACGATTACGCCGACTACGCAGCGGCCCTGAAGAGCTGGATCGACCCGGCCCAGAATTTTATTTTTGCTTCCGAACGGGATGAAATCGCCATCCGGCCCAACGGTGGTCTTCCCCTGCGCGCACCCGGCCAGACCGGGCGCTTCCCCACCCCGGGCAATACGGCGGCCAACAACTGGCGGGGCTACATTCCCTTCCCCGACCGGCCCGAACAACGCAACCCCGCGCGGGGGTTTGTCGCCTCGGCCAACCAGGTGACCACCGGTCCGAATTACCCCTACCCGTATTTCGGCTCCTTCGATGAGTACCGCGGCCGGCTCATCAACCGCAGCCTCGCCCGCAAAAGTAAAATGACCCAGCGTGAAATGAAGGAACTTCAGCTCAGCAGCTACTCCCTGCTCGCCGAAGAACTTACCCCCATCCTGATTGCCCGCATCAACCGCGCCTCCCTGAGCGACGAAGGGCGCCGGCTGCTTAAAATTGTCTCGGAGTGGAACTATCGCTTCGAAGGAGACAGCCGCGCGGCCACCCTGTTCGAAGACTGGCGCACACGGGTGTACCGGCTCACCTTCGACGAAATGCCGCAGAACTCCGGGCTGATCCAACCTGAGATCTGGAAATGGAACGAACTGCTGGGCCAGTCCCCTCGCCATGCTATCTTCGACGTTGTCGCCACCACCGATTTCAGGGAGACGGCCACCACTTTAACCCAACGGGCTTTCGACGAGATGCTGGAAGAACTGGACGGTAACCTGCCCGTTCCCTGGGCTAAAAGCCGGGGCAGTCGCGTTCGTCATCTCGGGGCCGTACCCGGCTTTGGTTCCGGGCTCATTACCACGGGGGGCAGCCGGTTCAGTCCCCGCGCCCTCAGTGCCGGCCACGGAGCCAGCTGGCGCATGGTTGTAGAACTGGGCGACACCCCCCGGGCCTGGGGCACCCTGCCCGGCGGCCCTTCCGGAGACCCCGCCAGTAAATTTTACGACAGCGGACTCGACGACTGGGAAAACGGACGCTACCACGAACTCGTTCGCTGGAAAGATGAAGAGGAGGCGGGCCGAAAATCAACCGGAAGCTGGGTATTCAAATAGGGGCGTGCTAAAAAAACCGGTTGCCGCAACCCGTATTAAACCTAAAGAAAAGGGATCTTGACCACCTCGGCCTCGGTTGTCTTTCTGCCCAGATCGATCTGAATTTTGGTTCCCGGCGTATGATGCCCCATCGCTACGTACCCCAGTCCGATCGGATAATTTAGCGAAGGTGAGTGCGTTCCGCTGGTCACCGTGCCGATCGCGTTGCCGTCCGCATCCAGAATTCCGTATTCCTGGCGTGGGGAACGCCGGCCGTCGACTTTGAATCCGACCAAGCGGCGTTCCAGCCCCGATTCTTTTTGGCTGACGAGATAATCACGCCCCACGAAGTTTCCGGCTTTGAGTTTAGTGATCCATCCCAGTCCGGCTTCCAACGGCGTGGTTTCGTCGTTGATGTCGTTGCCGTAGAGGCAAAATCCTTTTTCCAGCCGCAGTGTATCCCGGGAGCCCAGACCGCAGGGAATGAGTCCGGCGCTCTTGCCTGCTTCCAGAATGGCGTTCCAGACGGGTTCCGCCGCCGCTTGATCCAAATACAACTCAAAGCCGCCCGCGCCGGTGTAGCCCGTAGCGGAAATGATGACGTTCTCTTGACCGGCCAGACTGCCGCGTACGAAATGATAGTAGGAAATATCGTCCAGTTTGGTGTCCGTCAGGGACTGTAACACTTTCGCCGCCAGGGGCCCCTGAACGGCCAGGAGAGCGGTTTGCGCGCTGATGTCGATCATTTCGGCCCCGAAGCTGTTGTGGCTGCTGATCCAGTCCCAGTCTTTTTTGATGTTACCGGCGTTGACGACCAGCATGTACGCCGGGTGCTCCCCCGTCATCCCCATCGCGGGATTGGGCGGCAGACGGTATACCAGCAGATCATCCACGATGCCGCCCTCAGGACGGGGCAGGCAACTGTACTGGGCCTGACCTTCCGTCAGCTTATCCACATCGTTGCTCGTCACGTACTGCACCAGATCGCGCGCGCCGGTGCCCCGGATGATGAATTCCCCCATGTGTGACACGTCGAAAATTCCCGCTTTTTCACGAACGGCGAGGTGCTCCTCCTTCAGGCCGCTGTAAGTCAGGGGCATTTCGAATCCGGCGAAGCTGACAAGTTTAGCGCCCAGGGCGCGGTGGGTTTCCGTAAGGGGAGTGGTTTGCATATCGTGGTGAAGTTTATGGTTAAAGAAGCCGGGACATTTCGGGGCGACGGCGCGCGGGTGCAAAGTAAACGTTTTAAGCGCAATGACGTAGGACAAAGCCCGATTCAGGTGTAATACGATAACCACGATCCCATTTCCCCCGGGAGGTGAAGTTTACCCTTGAGTCTAATTTTCATGGTACTATTAGTCCGTTAGATGAAACCCCGGCCCCTCCCCGGTGGAAAGGGAAGACGACTCTGGAGTTTCCATTTACAGTTTTTAAACAGTTTAGTGGCCGTCAAGAAGCTGCTTTCTCCTCACCCGGGAGGGTTGGGTTAGGGTTATCACTGCGTAACCTGTCTTCTTGCCTGCTCCGGTACTCGTGGGTAAACTTCTCCCTCGGGAGAGGGAAAGACGTCTCAGGTGGCAACGAGCACCGATCCGTGGATTTTGTATACACACATCCGTTCCGGCAACTTCCCGTAATCCGCCATCCCGGTAAGTTCCATGCTCCCCGGCCTATGCCGCCGTCGGCAGATAGATCCGGAACCGGGTGCCCCGCGGTTCGTTGTCCAGCAGTTCGAGTTGCCCCCCGTGCTTTTCCACCAGCTGCTTAACGATGAACAGCCCCAGGCCCGTACCCTTCGTCTTACGGGTGTCTTCATTCCCCACCCGGTAAAACTTGGTGAACACCCGGCGCTTTTCCCGGTCGGGAATACCCATGCCGTTATCCGCCACTTCCCAGATCAGCTCACTGGCTCCCCCCCGCTGCAACGACACCCAGATTTCCGGCGCGGGCTGGCTGTATTTAGCTGCGTTTTCAATCAGGTTGACCGCTACGGATATCATGCCCGGCCGATCACCGTTCACGTTCCCTGCTTCCGGATCGATATCGACGTGAATATTTGCCGACTTATACTTCATAGCTACCGTATCCGCCGCCTCGTGTATCAATCCACCCAGATCGATTACTTCTTCGTTGATCTGGTACACCTGTTCCAACTTAGCGCTCAGTAGCAAATCATTGACCAGCCCCGTGAGGCGATCCGTTTCGGTCAGCGCGTTGATGCTCAGTTTCTGCTGGATCTCCGGTTTTAGTTCACGCCTTTTCTGAAAAGTCTCTAAAATCAGACGTATTCCCGCCAACGGTGACTTCAGTTCGTGGGTAATGCTGAGGAGAAAATTTCGTTGCTGCTCCGCCGCGCTGATCTCTTTACGCAAACTCTTGAAGAGTAAGAATAATCCCCCACCGATGCTGAGCACCAGTAACACCGACTCCCCGATGATCATGTTCTGTTGCCGTTGAAAGTTATCGTTCAGATCAGCGTAGGCTTCGGTAGCCCGGAAGTTGGATTTTCTGCCGGTGCTTACCGCCAGGCGAATTTCCATTTCACTGACTTTCGCCAGGTGTGCTTCCTCATTCTTACGCAACAGCAGTACGCTCCACCACCCGAAAGCAAGCAGCATATACACTATGATCAGGTAGGTAACTACGGGAAGTCGTCGCATCGCTACGAAATTTAGCCCTCATCAGGAGAAATTGATTCCGACAAGACCTTAGCTTTTAGAAAACAAGAGCTTGTCAGGAAACGTGGTTCCCGACAAGCTTTGAAAATCAGGAAAGTCACTAGTGAATTTCCTTTGATTTTTAAGGTCTGGCATTTTACACTGCTAGACAAATGCTGATCATCTCCTCTCCTCTGGAGGGGCTGGGGGAGGATTTTATCGCGTTTGTCTGGCAATGTAGTCTGACATTTTTAAGAGCTCTTCCGTACTAACCCACCAGCAATTCTCAGTTTGGCCTTCTTTAGCTTTGAGGTACTGCGCTCAGGTTTTCAGGGCCCCGATTCCATGCGCTTAGTCCTCCCCTCTCCTCCGGAGAGGGGCCGGGGGTGAGGTTAATTGAATTCAAATTGAGAACTGCTACTAACGCACCAACTCGAAGTCGGTCCGGCGGTTCTGCGCCCGTCCACTTTCACTGGAGTTGTTTGCAATCGGCTTATTCGGTCCGTTCCCCATGATGATGAAACGATCGCTGTCCATATTGTATTCCCGGGTCAGGTAGGCGGCTACGGCCTGCGCGCGTTTTTTGCTTAGGGCGATGTTCGTTTGCAGGCTGCCGGTATTGTCGGTATTTCCTTCTATCCGGATGCGCGAATTACCGAAAGCCTTCGCTATCGGCACGAACTCCTCGTCGATGATCTGCTTGGCCATATCATTCAGCACCGATACGCCGGAGGGGAAGTTGATGCTGATGCGTTTGGTGGCGATGGCTTCCCGTTCTTGTCCGTCGTCCGGGGTAAAATCAGTTCGGCCCTCCCCTGCGTTTTCGGCGCCGGAAAGGCGGCTCCCCGCGTCGGACACCAGGTTGCCACCGTAAGCAACGGTTCGGAAGTTTGGAATGCTGGTTTTAATGTAGCCCAGGTTCTGGTACTCCTGCGACATACGGCGGTAAAGGTCTCCTCCCGTAACCCCCCGAAAGCCGGGGTTCTGGCTAAAGAAATTGACGTTGTCTCCGTGCGTGGTAAGGCGTACGTTGTTGATCATTCCCAAGGCATCGGCCTCGGAGAGCGACATTTCCCGGCCGAGGATCCTGGCGGCCTTTTGTTTATTGGCGGCACTGGCGTTGATTTCGGCAGCCCCCTTCATCCAGCCTTCGTAAAGCTTTTGAAGATTGTCCCGGTTAGCCTCGGCGTAGCTACGCTTGGCGAAGAATACGTCGGCAATAATGTTGGAAGCCGAACGGGTACTCTCCAGAATTTTAGCTCCGGGTACTGCGCGCACGCTCAACTCATCGTCAGGAGACCAAACCACGGCCGCATCCACTTGTCCGCTTTTAAAGGCCGCAGCCGCATCAATAGCGGATGGTTGGGCAACGATCCTGACGTCACCGGGCTTCAATCCTCCGGCATCCAGCAGATAGATCAGGAAAGAATGACTGGGCGTTAGCTCGGCTACGGCAATGGTCTTACCGCGCAGTTCCGATACGGAGTTGATGCCGCGCTTAACAACAATGGCGTCTCCGCCCCGCGACCAGTCCGACTGCCACAGCACTACCGGATCGAAGTCCGCCATTTCCGGCATGATCGTCGGCATTGCGTCAATGGTGTACCAATGCACGTCGATGTCCCCGGCTTTAAAGGCGTTCAGGCTGGATACTACGTCGTCGTTCAGCACAAACTCAACGTCGAGACCATATTCTTTTTTAAATCGGCTTTGCGAGCTGGCCTTGAATCCCTCGTTGAAGTATTGCCCTCCGGCGTATCCTCCCCAGGTCACCACCCCGATCCGGATAGGATCGCCGTTGCCGCCTGAATTGTTGTTACTGTTACCGGTGTAGTTATTGTTACTATCGTCGGTACTGCCGTTAGTTGATTCAACATTTTCGGTACCGCCGCCACCTTCACCGGTGATGGTCTTCAGGATACTGCCGTTCGTCAGGTAATTGAAGCCGAAAACGATGGCCAGTAAAATAACAATGGTAATGATAAGCTTACTGAAGGTAGTTAAGCGAGCCATAAGTCTTGGTTGTTTTTCCGTCACATTCGTACGGAGGATAATTTAAGAGCTTGTCCGGGTATGTAATTCCTGACCGGTAAGGAAGAACTTTAATTCGTTTGCCTGAAGTGAAAATCCTGATGAATATCCGACTATTGATCAGCTTAATCGCGACGGCAGGCGCAAAGGTCATTCGCGGGCCGGAAGCAGATTTCCTCTCAAGCACAAAAATCCGGTACGGAAGTTTTCCGCACCAGATTGAATTTCTGCTTTATCGGTTTTAGTCGAAGAAAGAATCGTACTGGTTCTTACTACCGCCCTGCCGAGCCCTTTCGGGTACCGGGGCGTCCAGGTCCAGCACCTCACTGTCGTTTTCCGCCTGAAGCAACAACTGCCCTTTTTCTTCGCCGAGCAGCAAACTGGTCGATTCTTTTTCCCACTGCTCCAGCATCTGCATGCCCTCTTCTTCAAAAACACCATTCTGTAGGTCAACGGAGTCCATAAAGTTAGAAGACATATCCATAAAGCGTTCCATCTCGCCCACCTTATTCGCTACGTCCTCGGTGATGTTTTCCATCGCCATGTCGAACATCGCGCGCTGATCGGGATTTCCGTTGATGACGCTCATGGCGGAGGTCATCGCGCCGTGGCTGGCGTGGATCGCCTTGCGCTCTTGTTCTTTCACCACCACCTGATCTTTAATGTCTTCGGCCAGGATCTGACTGTTTTCGTACATCTTGGTCAGCACCCGGTAGAGAACTTCCATTTTCTTGTACAGTTCTTCCAACCGCATATTGCTGTCCTTCAGGCGACCGGCGCGGCGGCTCTTCAGGATCATCACATTGCGTTTATTGGTGTCTTTTGCTTTTCCGGCCAGCTTCAGGTTATTGCTGATCTCCCGCTCGTTCTTTACGATCAGTTCCTTCAGTTTGTGCATCTGCGCACGCAACTGAGATATCTGCTTGTTCATCTTACGCAGGTTATTCTGAAGTTCCTCCACGTAGGTCTTCAGGATACCGATCGGATCGATCTGTACGAACATCCCGGTGATGGCCCGCATGATGCTTTTATAACCGTAAAATATTAGATTACGCATCTTCGGATCCAGCGCCATAAAAACAATTGCCCCCAGAACCGCAAGAGAAACTACAATGCCGATGGTAGTGGAAAGGAAACCCAGGATTGCACCTCCGGCGGTAGCAATCATAAATCCGGCGGCTCCCAGTATCGCGACCAGAAAAACAAGCCCCGTTACGCCCTCGGGTTTTTGCCAGAAAGATTTTGGTTTCATCTGTGGTGCATCCATAATTATATATTGTCGGTAAGAAAACGAACGGCCAAAGATAATTAATTGACCGCACCCTTACATAAGGTCTTAAAGGGCCCGCTTGTTTACCGGGTTCGACGAGCACCCCGATTTCCTCGACTATTTGAGAAATTCGGTCATATGGGCCATATCCTGCCGGATGCCGTCGGTGATTATCTTAATGGTGGTTTCAAAGTCCGCCTGCGTCTTCTCCAATTTGCCGGTACTCTTATCGATGGTGGCCCGTAGCTTGCTTTGCTCCTGCCGCGATTTGTCTATCTGCGCTTGAATCTCCTTGATCTGAGCTTCCTGCCGCTTAATATGGTCGTCGAGTTGCTTTAGTTTATTTTCCTTGTCGCTCACCTGTGCGTTGCGCTGTCCGGCCAGTGCGGCCGAGAATTTCTTATGCTCCGCCTCCAGCACTTTGAGGTAGTGCTGCGCGGAGTCCTGCAGTTGCTTCGGCGTCACGCCCATGCTCTCGGCCGTGGCAAACGCCGTCTGGAAACGAACACTGTCCGTAAAATTCATCTTTTTCAGATTTTGCAGCGCCTTCTTGTATTCCAGGTAGTCAAAGCCCGGCAGGTTTGCGGCCTCCATCGCTTCCATCAGTACTTTAACGGAGCGGTCGTTCACGCTTCCTACTACGGAGGCGGAAGAGGGCGCGGACGCGGGTGCGGAGGGAGTTGCCTTTGGATTAGCGGTACTCTTCACGTCCGGCTTACCTCCCTTATTCGGAATGGTTGACCCGGATGGCTTTTTCCCGCCTTCCTCTTCAACAATAAAGTAAGATTTCAGATTTTTCCACATGGGCATTTAAAATTAATTGGCAAGCTACGAATTTGTTGTCAGTTATCGGTTCTCCGTCTTCGATTGTCGTTTGAACCGATAATGGCCGACCGTTAAATACAAAGCGGCCCCACCGGAATTGATTCCGATGGGGCCGCCTTCATCTTCCATCTGAGGTGGAAGGGCAGTTGGTTCAGTCGTTCTTAACGGACAACAACCATCTTCTTCGTAGCGGAGAAGTTGCCGGCCGTCAGCGTGTAGCTGAGTATACCGGTAGCTCCCTTGAGTTCGCTGACGTCGAGTGTAGCAACGTTACGTCCGGCGGCACCCTCCAGATTACGTGCCAGTACCGTGCGGCCCTGAACGTCCTGAATGTTGAGCGTTACCTCACCGGCGGTAGCCAGTGTGTAGGCGATGGTCGTTACGTCAGCAACCGGGTTGGGCGTATTCTGCTCCAGACCGTTTACCACTTCGGCAATGTTCACACCGCTGAAGCTCAGGTTAAGTCCGTTGCTCTCACCAGCAGCCGTAACCCCCTCACGAATAGTGATGGCGTCGGTCAGACTAATAAGCTCGCTGAGTAGACCAGCTTCGGTAGCACGTACCTCAAGCGTAACGGTAGCTTCGTCGCGCACGGCAAGAGCGATCAGACCCTCGGCGGCCCGGTTCAGGTTCAGCCCACCTTCACCGGTATAGTCGGCGGCGACCAGTTCCAGGCCGGCGGCCAGTTCGATCGTGCCCTGGAAACCAGCGAGAGCGGAACCGTCCAGTAACATTGCGTAAGACTGACCGGCTTCAAGCTGAACGTCTTCTACGTCGATCGTCTGAGCGGAACGGCCGTTGGCACGAACGAGGTTACCCAGCATTACGGCTACAAAACCGGCATCGTTGAAGTTACCGTCGAGGTCGTTCACGTTGAACACCTCGGGGAAGGACACGGCGTATGGATTGCTCATGTCGATGTCGGCATCCGCAGCTACAAATACCCAGTTGCCTCCGGCAAAACCGTTGGTGAGACCCAGGATCGCACGGCTACTGGCAACAATGTCACGGACATCGTGCTCACCATCGCGGTTAACGTCGGCGGCGATATAATCGTACGGGCTGTCGAAGTCCTGTGTGCCGAGAATCTGAGCGATACCGGCTACAAGGTCGGACGTCTTTACTGCGCGGCTGTCGAAAGGTGCGTCGTAAGAAGGTTGCACCGTGTAATCGGCACCGAGGTTGACGTTATCGAAGCGGAAGAAACCGTCAGTACCCGTCACGCCAAACTCCTGCATTCCATTACCGTTGGTAAGGGCAACGTCTACGTTAGCCATCGCTTCGTTATCGTCGGTAGCAATGAGACCGCTAAGGTCACCGGTACTGCCGCTGCAATGAGGCGCATTATCCTGTACTTCAACGATTACTTCGCAGAAGTCTGGCGTTGAGCCCTGGTCGTCAAAGGCATAAACGCGTACGCTCAGGTCACCACGGTCGGCACAGCTGATGTCGTCGAAGCCGACGATACCCACAACGGGTACGAAGCCGTTCACCTCCGTATCGCTGGTGCGGTAGATGCTGTACTTGGTCACGGGGTTACCCAGGCAGTCCAGGATCGGGCTGGCGATGAAGTCACTCGCCCAGATGGCGGCTACGCCACCTCCGTTGCCGTCGTCCATCAGCGTGACCGTCAGCGTCTGAATACAGATCGGCGTCGGCGTGCGGTCGGCAGCTACGCAGAACTCGATGATCTGAACGTCGGAGTTGCCACAGCCGTCGGAAGCGCGCACGCGGATGGCGTGCTCACCGGCCGGTATGTTCGTCAGGTTAACGGTGAAGTTGCCCTCGCCGTCGCTGCTCGTGTTGTTCGTTACCAGAACCGTGCGGACGAATCCGGCACCGGCTACGTAGTCGGCGTCAAGCTCGACGGACACCACGGCGTCGGAACACGCGTCCAGGGCCGAGAACTCCAGTACCACCGTGGCGGAACAGTCGGCGTTCGCGCCGGCGAAGCATCCCACAGGCTCGTCGAAGTCGATGACCGGAGCCACCTCGTCGTAGATCTTGACGAACTGGACGTAGCGGAAGAAACCGCGGCTGTCCGCGTCGTTGTCGCCGTAGTCGTCGTCGTCACCGTCGCCGTCCAGGTTGTCGTCAACCGGCTGGTCGCGCTGGGGTGCGTTGGGGCTGAAGACACGGTCTTCGAACAGCGTCATGAAGGCGCGGTCGTCGTCCGTCGTCGCCGTCGAGACACCGGGCAGTACGTTCACGTACAGCGGATCGGCTTCCAGGTCACGTGGCTGGCGCCGGCGGTTATTCACGCCGTCACCGTCCCGGGGTACCAGGTAAGGCTCACCGAAGGTGTTGTACTCACACCAGTTCACTACGTCGTAAGTGATGCGCAGCTTGAAGCACTCTTCTTCAGCGTCCAGGGTCCGCAGCGTGTCGACGTTGTCCACCACCGTGATCAGGTCACAGGCCAGTTCCTGAGCGTCGACCACGTCGTAATCGGGGATGATGGCACAGTCGCTCGATACATCGACGGGGAAGACCAGGCGGTAGTCGTGCACGCCGTCCACGCGGATGCGCTGGATACAGTTGTTCGTGTTCGAGAAACCGGCGTCGTCCGTGGAGATGAACGTACGCGTGAAGCGACCAACGCCACAGCTGTTCACGTCACCGCTGATGCGCTGCGTGATCGCCGTGCCACAGTTGTCCACACCGGCGGCGGTGCCGAACAGGGCGTCGAGCGTCCCGTCGGTAGCGTCCATGATGTCGGCCGGAAGCGTCGTGTTGTACTCGTCACAGGTGATCACCACGTCACCGGGGGCGACACAGCTCGGGGCCAGCTTGTCCTCCACGAGGACGTCCAGCCAGCAGAAATTGGAGTTGCCCAGGGCATCCGTTACGCGGAGACCTACGCGGACGGTACCGAGGTCGGCACAGGTCAGCGTGATCTGATCGGTGTAACCGCCGACGGCGAGGTCGTTGGCGTTGACGCGGGCGATGGCACGCGTGATGCCGGAGCAGTCATCGTAAGAACCATTGTCGATGTTGGCGGGCGTCAGTACGGCAAAGCCGTTGTTGGCGCCACCGGCGATGCTGATGTTCAGGCCGTCCTCACAGATGGCGACCGGGGGCGTCTGGTCCTGTACGACGAAGTCGAAGTCCTCCGTGCCGGAGTTACCGCACTGGTCGGTGTAGGTGTAGCGCAGGATGTGGCGACCGGCCGGGATGGCCGAGCTCAGCTCGGGCGAACCGCCGGGAACGACGGTGAAGGCACCGATGGGGCTGCCGGAAAGGTTGCGGTTGGGGAAGATCACGGCCGTGATGTCCACGTTCCTGCCGGAACAGTCGTCAACGGCGGTTACGTCGTCAAGGCGCAGGAAGGCCGCACAGATGTTGCCGGCGTTGGTGCCGAAGACGATGTCGCCGTCAGCGTTGACCGGGCCGCGGGGGCCGGTGAAGACCGGAGCGGTCGTGTCGCCCACTTTCACCACCTGGGTGAAGGTGCGCACGTCGCCGGGCTCACACCAGTCGATGACGGTGTAGGTACGGACGAACTTGTAGGTGAAGGGGCAGGTGACGATGGGGTCACCGTCGGAGAAGCTCACGCCGATGTTGCATACCGCCTGACCGTCCTGAAGGGGGAAGGTGCGGTCACCAACGGCGAGGAAGGGGAAGTCGCCGGAGCGGGGAGCGGGGTAGTCGGCGCGGGTCGGGTTGGCAATGCCACACTGCTCGTAGTTGACCACC
>ENA-ORXM01000821-ORXM01000821.1-marine-metagenome-genome-assembly--contig:-NODE-821-length-48597-cov-4.692251_pt1 | contig 48597 bp, 33 predicted proteins | sample MGYA00237867_ERZ511480 | MGnify/ENA primary metagenome ERZ511480 (study PRJEB26309, sample SAMN06266103) | marine metagenome | isolation source: Algal blade | place: United Kingdom:Sidmouth, United...
AAATTTTAGATAAAAGAATTTTACATAATCCGGATGGTGTTAATTTTGCTTATAGCATCGAGCTAACAGATGGCAATAAAAATTACCAAGTTGTTCCAATTATATCTTCAACTTTAGATTCGTACATCAGCTCTAAACCTGCTTTTTTTGATTACTTGTTTTTTGATCTTTACGAAGTAGTTAAAGAAGATGGAAAGTATCGTATTCTTTGTGATGAGGAAGGCAAACCCCAATTACCAGCAGAGTCAATGATGAGTTTTTTTGAACAGATCGGAAATAATACGCAATATATTATCCATCCAGATGAGATCATGGCAGATAATTTTATGTTGCTAGCCATGGCAGAAAAAGACCCTACTAGTTTGAATAAACTTTCTCCAGAAGGAAGAGCATTGCTAGATAAGATCAAAGAGAAGTTATAATTTATAGTCCTAATAGGGTATTCTATTTATATTCATCTATGCAAGAAGACCAGACAAATAAAAAATCGAACACTTCTAAAAAGAAGACGGTATTATTTTGTGTGATCATTATTATGGTTTGTATATATGCTTTTTGCCTCCCTACTCCCCTATTTGAAAAAGATTATTGTCAAGTTTTATTTGATAAAGACAATCTACTTTTGGGTGCTTCAATTGCGAAGGATGGCCAATGGAGATTTCCATTGGAAGAAGATATCACTCCAAAATTTGAATCTTGCATTTTAGAATTTGAGGATCGCCGCTTTTATTACCACCCGGGTTTTGACATTCTCGGAATTGCAAGAGCAACTGTTCAAAATATAAAGAATCAAAAGGTGGTCAGTGGTGCTAGCACCTTGAGTATGCAAGTGATCCGACTGTCAAGGCCAGGAAAGGATAGAACGGTCTGGAGAAAAATAGTTGAGATGGTAAAAGCTACTCGACTAGAAATCAAATATTCAAAAAAGGAAATTCTAGCGCTCTATTGTGCACATGCTCCATTTGGAGGGAATGTAGTTGGCTTGGAGGCAGCCTCGTGGAGATATTTTGCAAAAAATTCAAACCTCTTAAGTTGGTCAGAAGCTGCATGCCTTGCGGTTTTGCCTAATAGTCCGGCATTGATCCACCCTGGAAGAAATAGAAAAGCTTTGCTAGAAAAAAGAAATCGTTTATTAATGAGGCTCTTCGAAAAAGATATTATTGACAAGGTTACCTATGAGTTGGCGTTGGAAGAAGCCATCCCTGACAATCCAATTCCGCTACCGAGGTCAGCGCCACATTTGCTCCATTCAGCATTTGCCAAAACTTCCAAAAAAAATGCAGCAATATATACTAGCATAGATCAGGGCTTACAAAAAAACATGGATAAAATAATAAAGCGACATAGCGAAAACCTTAGTACTAAGGGAATTCATAATGCCGCAACAATTGTGATCCACGTCCCTACTGGGAAGGTTAGAGCCTATGTAGGAAACAACTCAAACGCTGGAGAAGAAAATCATCAGGAGGTAGATGTGATCACTGCCCCTAGAAGTACGGGCTCGATCTTAAAGCCCTTCTTAACTATGATGGTTTTGCAGGAAGGATCGTATTTGCCCAACACTATCATTTCTGATGTCCCGACGCATCTCAAAGACTATAGCCCTCAAAATTACAAATACACTTATGATGGTGTCATACCGCTATCAGAAGCTTTACAGCGATCACTCAATATTCCATATGTAAATATTTTGCAAACCTATGGATTAGAAAAATTTCATTACAACCTGAAGGCGCTTGGCTTTTCACATTTAAATGATCTGCCTCAGCATTATGGATTGCCCCTTATCCTCGGAGGTGCTGAAGCTTCTTTATGGGATGTATGTCAAGCTTATGCGGGAGCGTCCAAGACACTTGGTAAGTGGTATGCTCGAAATGGAAATTATAGGGAAAGTGATTATAGTGATATTAATTATTTGGCTGGAGAGCAAGAGGAAGAAGAACAAGAAGAAGTACTCAGAAATGTACCTAGTCATTTTCATGGTGCTGCTATATGGCATACTTTTGATGCGATGCGAAAACTAGAACGACCAAACTCTGAGGGTAATTGGGAATCATTTAATTCTTCAGAGCAAATTGCTTGGAAGACGGGAACTAGTTTTGGTTTTAGAGATGCTTGGTCTATTGGAATAACAAAGGATCATGTGGTGGGTGTATGGGTTGGCAATGCGGATGGAGAAGGCCGGCCAGGTTTAATAGGTGTAGAAGCTGCTGCTCCGATCTTGTTTGATATTTTCAGAATTCTACCAAGTTCAGAATGGTTTGAAATGCCTTATGATGATATGAAAGAAATATCCGTATGTCGCAAGAGTGGGATGAAAGCTAAAGAAGGACTTTGTCCAACAGATACTTTGTGGTGTCCTAAAGAATCCATCAATAGTACGCTTTGCAAATATCATAAAGAGATATTTTTGGATGCCGATCAAAATCTAAGGGTGAATAGCTCTTGTGAAAACCCATTAGATTCTAGAAAAGAATCCTGGTTTGTATTAAATCCTGTGGAGGAGCACTATTACAAAAAGAGGCATCCGAATCATAAGTCATTGCCGATTTTCAGGAGTGACTGTCAAGAGGAAGATAGCGCAGAATCAGCCATTCAATTTATTTATCCAAGTTCAAAAAAGAAAATCTACGTACCTGTTGAATTAGATGGAAGTCCTGGCAGAACGATCTTTAAAGTCGCCCATCGAAGAGCTGAAGAAACCTTACAATGGCATTTGGACAATACTTATCTAGGTAGTACCACTCAATTTCATAGTATGGAACTAAATCCAAGTCAAGGAAAGCATCAAATCGTTTTGGTAGATGAATCAGGGCACATATTAAGTAGGGCGTTTGAGATACTAAGTACCCAATAAAAAATCTCCTACATCAACACAGGAGGAAATGATGTAGGAGAATTATACATACTATGAGAAAATTTACAATGTAAATATGTGACACTTTTTTATAATATAATAGATCATTTAGAAAGAGGTTACTTTTCATTAGAATCCGGTAGCAAAGCATTTTTTAGAGGAGAAGATCTCGATTGATTTTATTGCATTAGGCAAAAAAAATTCCTACCCTTATTGCGAGGTAGGAATCCGCATCCAATAAATTAACTTGAATGCTCACTTAAGTTGATCAAGTCAACTTTTATTGCTCAGGGGGATATAATGTGTTGTTTTAAGTGGGGGTATAGATTCTCGAGTAAAAAAAATCCCTGCACCTTTAGATAAGGCGCAGGAAGATTAAACAAACATACTATGAGAAAACTATCCTCAATATATGGCGGTTTATGCTAATATATTTGGCAGAATGACGATGAGGAAATGAACGTCAAGAAAGCGGTTGGTATGGTTTAGAAAAAGGTAAATCTAGTTGTCAATAAAAGTGCCTAAAATCAATAATTTGATTGTGCCAGTCAATTTAATGGGCAAAACTTCTTCAATAGATGGACTAAAATTTTGTAAATAACTATTACTTGTATTTAAATTCTAAGATAGGGATCATTATTTCTACTCGAGTTCCAGAAGCTGCCCCATTCTCATCCACAAGATCAACAATATTGACACTAAGGTCCTTATTTTTTATACTTGACTTAAGTACTTCAAGTCTTTTCTGAGTAATGGCTGTTCCCATTGATCGATGCTTTTCTCGATAATTTCCTTGGTTTTGAATCTGCTCAGCCATTTTACGGCCTATCCCATTATCTTCAACGATGCATTGGATGGTCTGCTCATCATGATAATTAAAGTTTATGTTGACCTTTCCATTACTTCTAGTCCTGATACCGTGCTCGAGCGCATTTTCTACGTATGGCTGAACGATCATTGAAGGCAAGTAGATGAGGTCTTCTTCAAGCTCGTCGTCTACCTTTAATTCAAAATTCATTTGATCTGAATACCTCAACTTCTTGTTTATATCCAGATACTCCTTTAGAAATTCTATTTCATCTTCTAAAGAAATGCTTTCAAGATCAGAATAATATAAACTATTGCGCATCAAATTTGCAAACTGAGCTAAATACTTGGCTGCTGTTTCTTTTTCATTTGAATTGATGAAGTGTTGAATGGAATTCAAAGCGTTGTGAATAAAATGCGGATTCATTTGAGCTCTGAGTGCTTTTAACTGCAACCTATTTGATTCAAGCTTAAGCATTTCAGACTCTTGTTCTTTTTTCTCCGCATCATACTTAATTTTTAACTCCGTGATCTGCTGTTTCTTCATTTCTTCAAATGACTCTTCTGCAAAACGGATCTGCATTTGTTGATACTTGTAGGCTAGTTCAAAGTCTTTTCTTTCACCATAATAAATGGCGATGCTCCCATATACTTCTGTGAGTATTCTGTTGTCACCTAATTTTTTGGCTAAGTCATATGCTTTCAATAAGTGGGTAGATTCATTTTCTTGTTGTCCCAGTTTTGAATACACTTGCGATTTCCAAAGCTGGATGTAGAATAAATTTTCATAATCTTCTACGTCGATCTGCTTATAGATTTCTTCAGCTGTTTCATAATAATATAGCGCGTTTTCATGGTCATTCTCCATAAAATAACAGAACCCCAAATTAGCATAGGAGCCAGCGCGGGCAGGCAAGCTGGAATCATCAATAATCTTAATTGATTTTTCGAAATATGCTTTTGCTTGGGTATATTCCTCCAAGGACATGCAACCAAGACCAGCATGTAAGTAGTGCCAACTCAATCTGGAAAAGATAGAATTTTGTTCGCAAATGCTTACTACTTCATTGTAGGCTTTGACGGCCAATATTTGGTCCCCATTGTGTTCAAATATATTTCCCAAACCAGATTGAATGATGGTCAAAAAATAATGATCTTTAATCGAAAGTTTTTCTTTGGTCCTGAATATCTGATCAGCTTGATTGAATGTAGTTATGGCCTTATCGTAATTCCTTTGTTTTAGATAAAAACTAGCAATTCTTGTTTTCAACCTTGCGTTCAGCTTTTCATCTGGAAGTACTTTTAGCAATTGTTGAATTTTAGAAAAAAGAATTTCACAAACGTCAAATTTTTCTAAATTGATGAGCACTCCGGAATGATCAATGTATGCTTCAATTTGGTGCTTTATATCTCCAAGATATTGATTTTCAAAAATTGCCGTAGCTTTTTCAAAATAGGAAAGAGACTCTTTGTAGTTGTAATTTTGATTATGAAAATTAGCATTTTGGATATAGTAGCCTAGGTAAAGGTTAGGATCACCTTGTTCCTCTAGTAAAGTGTGAAGCTCTTCTAATAGAAATTTAGCCTTTTCTGTATCTCTAAAGATGAGTATTGAGATCAGATCAGCTAATTTGTTGATCTTAATTTTTAAATCTTGAGTAGCTATGGTATCGGTCGAGGAATTTAGATTCGAATGGCTGGTCATAACTTGAATAATTTAAAAAATGGGCTGCAAAAATTGCAGCCCAAGTTTACTTTTGACATGGTTCTACTGAGGTACAATACCTCGGCAACCACCAAACCAGAAAAAGACCTTTTTACGACCTCCTTTAACCCTGCTTAAATCAGCAGCGTCTAGAATGAATAAGTCTTTTCTTAGGTCATCAAGTTTAGCAATTTTTCCCATAGTAAAGGATTTCGCTTTGTTAATGTCAAAAAATGAAAAAGCCAGTTATCTTCTGGCCTCTCTCTTTATAAGCCCATCCGCATATCCTTCAATTGTTGGATAAATGCAGGTCTTCGTCTTCTTGAAACTTCAATCTCAGTATCATCATCCATGATGAGATATCCACCATCACCTTTCACAAATTTTTTCATGAAGTTTAGATTGATCAAATGCTTTTTGTGTACTCTAAAAAAGTTTTTATCAGAAAGCAGGTCAACATAGGTTTTGATCGTCTTTGAGATCGTTATCTTTTGTCCATTGTCAAGAAAGATATGAGTGTAATTATCTTCACCTTGCAGTCGACAAATGTCTCTAATGTTCACAAAATAGATCCCATCAATAGCCGAGATACTCATTTTTGAAAAAGCATTAGGGTTGTTGTAATATTCTCTAAAAATGTCCAACTTTTTGGTCATTTGGGTTGATTCACCTACGACTACCCTACTTACGGCCTCTTTTAATTTGTCTGGATCAATTGGTTTGAGAATATAATCTATAGAGCTGTATCTAAAAGCTTGCACTGCATATTCTGCGAAAGCAGTAACAAAAATAATATTGAAATCTATCTGTTTTTTGCTGTCAAGCAAAGTAAAAATAAGTCCATCAGACAATTGAATATCCATAAAAGCTAGATCGAAGCCATCCTTTAGACTCTCTAGAAGCGCTTTCCCTTCTTCACAGGATCTCGCAGTACCCACGATTTCTATAGTAGGGCAATTTTGTTTTATGAGGTTTTCTAGGTTCTTTAGACTATTTAATTCATCTTCTATAATAATTGCTCTGATCACGATTTACACTTTTAAGATGTTAGATAATACTACGTCAAGCGTATTGATACGCAAAACACTCGGTTTAGGTAGTTTATCTCAATAGTAGGTAGGAAGGATTCTCAATTGTAACAGAGCACAAAATAATGAAATTTTATTAATATAAAATAATTATCAAGTGAAAAAGCTAAAATAACTATACTTTTGTGACCTAATTGGGCTTTAAAGCGTAAACATAGAAAGTATTTATTTTTAAATGTCAGAAAAGGAAATAAAAAAGAACTCTGCAATTAGAGAACGATTGTTCGAAATAATATTCGAAGCGGACACTCCTTTGGGTAAAGCTTTTGATGTTGCCCTTCTGATCTTTATCATAGCTTCTGTTTTTGTCGTGATCATTGAAACATTAGCTGGATGGTCACCTTTCATGATCAGTTTTTTTCATGCTGCAGAATGGGTGTTTACTATATTCTTTACCATTGAGTATATATTGAGATTGTATGTAGTTTTGAAACCAATCAAGTATGCTACTAGTTTCTATGGTATAATTGATCTCCTTGCTATAATTCCAACCTATATAGGCTTATTTTTCCCTCACGTCGTTGCGCTAATGAGTTTCAGAGCCCTTCGTCTTTTAAGGGTATTTAGGATATTCAAACTAGGTAAATTTCTGAAAGAATCTCAGGTCATAGTCAAAGCTTTGCAGAATTCTCGACAAAAAATTGGTGTATTCTTGACCTTTGTAATTTTAATGGTAATAATCATAGGCTCACTTATGTATGTGGTTGAAGGTGGAATTGGAGAAAATGATAGATTTTCATCAATACCTACCTCCATTTATTGGGCGATAGTCACATTAACAACAGTAGGTTATGGTGATATTGTCCCTACCACCCCTACCGGTCAATTCATCTCGGCCATAGTTATGATCTTGGGTTATGCAGTTATCGCAGTTCCTACAGGGATCGTTTCTGCAGAAATAGTTGAAGGCGTAAAGAAAAGTAAGGAGAATAGGGAAACCAAACTACATGAAGAAACTTGGTTAAATACTCAGATGTGTCAGAGTTGTGGAGATGACAGGCATAGCGATGATGCCTTTTATTGTAAGACTTGCGGACATCCGCTTAACCTTCATGTTGCTGAATAGCTTATTCTTGTTATATAGATTTATCCTGGAACTCTCGTTGTTGCAAAAATCCTCTTTATACTATATTTTCCCGATCCATTGACTATTATAATTAGAAGGCCACCTATGATGGCTATATTTTTCATAAAACTTAGACTTTGTACCCTCCTTATATCCTCTGGATCATTCCAAAAAGAATAAACAATAAAGGTCATAGGAATCCAATATATAAGGAGAAGAATGGCTCCAAAAGAAGAACGATATCCGAATAATACAAGCAATCCTCCCAAAATCAAAACAAATATAGCCCCATAGAGCAATAGGTCTTGATTCCATGTGAGGCCATAATTAGTCATGGTTTCTTTTGTATTTTTAAAATAATAAATAGAATCGTAGGCCTCAAAGAGAAATATAAAGGCTATCAAGATCCTACCTAATAAATCTAATCCATCTTTCATTTAATCTATTCTAATATTGAAATTTTAATAAATATTTCTGACACTTCTAAACAGAGAGGCATTTATTCTAAATGTATTATTCAAGAAAATCTGCGACAGCTTTTGCTACATTTTGTCCATCTAACGCAGCTGAAACGATTCCACCAGCATATCCACCTCCTTCTCCGCAAGGAAATAAACCGCTAAGCTGGTCATTCATAAAGTTATCCTTATTTCTTGGAATTTTTATGGGAGAACTGGTTCGACTTTCCGTGCCAATAACATTAGCCTGTTCTGTAAAATATCCTTTCATTTTTTTTCCAAAATCCAAGACGCCTTCTCTCAATGAAAGGTAGATAGATTTTGGCAAGATATGATCCAACCTTGCCGGGATCAAACCGGGTATATAGGAGCTTTCAGAAAGCGTTGAAGATAATTTTCTATCAACAAAATCTGTCAGCTTTTGAGCAGGAGCTTTTTGGGTACCATCACCATGCTCGAACATTTTTTGTTCAATAGATTGCTGTAGGCTAAGGCCTTTAAAAGCTTTATCTTCGGTGAATTCTGTTAAATGTTTTTCATGAATTTCAGTCACTGTGCCCGCATTGGCGAATGGAGAATCTCTTCTTGATAAGGACATCCCATTGACAACAATCTCTCCCGGAGCAGTTGCTGCGGGAACTACCAATCCACCTGGGCACATACAGAATGAAAATACACCTCTACCATTCACTTGGCTTGCAAGACTGTAGCTGGCTGCTGGGAGATTTTCTTCTCTTTGTTTTTGACCGTATTGTATTTGATCAATGATCTGTTGTGGGTGTTCAATTCTAACTCCTATGGCAAATGGTTTAAATTCCAAATTTACTTTTTTGCTGTCGAGCAAATAAAAAATATCTCTTGCGGAATGGCCCGTAGCGAGTACGACAGCTGGAGCTAAAATTTCTTTTTCATCATTGATGACCACCCCTTTAACTTGTTCATCCTTAATAATTATATCTGTCATTGCAGCATCAAAGTGAATTTCTCCACCAAGCGCTAGAATACTGTGCCGAATGTTTTCTACTATTTTGGGCAACTTATTAGATCCTATGTGAGGATGCGCATCTATTTTTATTTCTTCTGTAGCCCCGTGATCTACCAATAGCTGTAGAATATCTTTGATCTTTCCACGCTTGTGAGATCTGGTGTAGAGCTTTCCATCGGAGTAAGTACCAGCACCACCTTCGCCAAAACAATAATTAGAATCCGGATCAACAACTCCATCTTGCTGGATGGCTTTCAAATCCCTTCTACGCCTTTGAACCTCCTTGCCTCTTTCGAATACCAACGGTTTGATGCCAAGCTCAATAAGTTTTAAAGCAGCAAAATATCCAGCTGGTCCCGCTCCTATTACAATGGCTTTTTTGTTGGAAGTTACTTTTTTTAGTTTGGAAAGGTTATTTGCATCAGAAATTGGCGCTCTATAAAAAGCTATTCTAAAAACATAAAGTGGCTGGGATTGCCTGGCATCTATGGAACGCTTGACAATTTTCCAATCCTTAAATTGATCCTGTTTGAGAAAGGCTTTTTCTTGAGCCTTGCTGAGAATGTATGATCTATCCGAAGCGAATGTAGGTTTGATTCGTATTTCAACTTCTTTTATTAAAGTTTCGTCCATTATTTGAGGCTTATTAGCTAAGAAATAGGCAAGAACGCTAAACATTTCCCCCATACCTTAGATGGACAAATATAAAATGAATTGTTTGATTAATCTTAGGAATAAGATCTATCTAAGAGAATTGAAATTTTGAATAAAAATTACTTGCACGATTAGTTTTCTATCACTTCCGTATTTTTTTCAGCTGGCAAAGAGGCAGAAACTTGCGATTTAACTAAAGAATCAGTACCTGATACGGTATAATCTTCTGGGTAGTAAACAACTGTATTGACAAACTCATAGCAAACACCTTTGCTGGTCTTAATAGGGTTTCTAACCATTTTGACAGAAGAAATATTGAGTGCGTTGTCGTCTATTTTACCGATTATCTCGTATCGACCTTCTTTGAGGTAATGTTTGAAAACTGCTGGAGAGGCATCATGAAGTTTAACAGTTGTTTCAGTCAGGATATTATTTCCTGGCCATTTTTCGAAAGTATGTTCTCCATAAATGTTGAGAGTGATCTTTGAAGCATCGTTTATTTCAAAAGAATTGTGAATTATTTTTTCGTGCTGAGCATTGACAGAGACGTAAATGCATAGAATGCAGAGTATTGTAAGATACTTGTTCATAATCGTGTTTAAAAATAGTGTAAGTCTGGTTAAATTGTATATACAAAATAGTCAGAAAACGCCAGAATGTCAAATAAAAAAAGGCATATAGAGTAAACTCCATATGCCTTAAACGATAACGTATTATCTTTTCGTATATGCTTTGTAATTATTTAGGTTTCTGCTCAAAGGCAGCAGCTGTATCATCAGCTTGCTTCACAAAGATACTTGAAGGGACGTTGATAATATATGTTATATCGTCGTTAATAGGGGTGCCTTTAATACGAATTTCTCTTTCTACACCTGGAAGGTATATTTTCACTGCGTCTTTTTCTTCAACAGACTTAATATTATATCTACCAGCTTTTATTAATGACTTTAGAGTTGATTCAGCCATATTATCTGATGTAATGGTCATTTGGATTCTGACGATGTCATTATCCCATTCTTGTATTTCTACGTGTCCGTCTAATTGAAGATCAATTGTCTGTAATCCTTGTAAATTAAAAGATTTCACTAGCGTTTTGCTTGACATTTGGCCAAAAGCCAAAGACTGGCAAAAAAGTAAGAGGAGGAATGTCGAGAATAAATTTGATGTCTTCATAAATACGATATTTTGTCTATGCCTTAAATATAAAGATAATAAACCTAAATAGCAATTAAAGACAGAATTTAATTCTTATTTTTAGATACTTTTCCTAATTTTAGCTAAACGAAAGAGCATTTGTGACATATTTTTAAGGTCTAGCATATTGGCGCCATCAGACTTGGCATTTTTGGGATCTGGGTGTGTTTCAATAAAAAGCCCCTCTACTCCTACCGCAATTCCCGCTTTTGCAATGGTTTCGATATATCTTGGTTTACCACCAGTTACTCCAGTAGTTTGGTTGGGTTGTTGCAAAGAGTGGGTACAATCTAGGATCACAGGCACGTTCATGTCCTGCATAACAGGGATTCCCCTAAAGTCTACTACTAGATCTTGATAACCAAAGGTCGTCCCTCTTTCAATTAGACAAACTTTGTCGTTGCCAGAAAGTCTCACCTTGTCTACAGCATGCTTCATTGATTCGGCACTCATGAATTGTCCCTTTTTTATTGAGACCATTTTTCCCGTCTTTGCTGCCGAGATCAGCAAATCTGTTTGTCTGCATAAAAAAGCCGGAATTTGCAGAACGTCAACAAAATCGGCGGCGTAAGTAGCTTCTTGAGCAGAATGGACGTCTGTAGTGACAGGTACAGAAAAATGATCTTTTACCTCTTTCAGAATGTTTAAAGCTTTTTCATCGCCAATACCAGTAAAGGAATCCAATCGAGATCTATTGGCTTTTTTATAAGATCCTTTAAAAATGTATGGGATTTGTAGATTTTCACAAATGGCTATCATTTTCTCAGCTATTTCAAAGCATAGATCCTTGCTTTCCACGGCACATGGTCCAGCCACAAGAAAAAATTGACCTGAGTCTAAATGTTTGATATTCGGTAAAGCATTTAAGATCATCTTATAAGGTTTCTTTTTGAAAATTCCGAGCAATTGTTGTTTCCAAAGCATTATTTATGCCTCCGATAGAACTACCGTTAACGAATTGCTTTGATTAATGATTGGTAAAATAAGCTTATTCACTTATAATGTAAGCCCTGTGAGTGATCTTTCCTTTGATTTCTTTTAAGGTTGCCTCAAGATCCTCTTGACTTATGTAGCCTACACGAATATGAATGGTTTGGAGCGCATGAGTTTTTGATACAATGGGCTCATATCCAAGGGCTTCGATCCGTATCTTTGCTTTTTCAATGTTGTTAGGATCGGAAAAAGCGTATAACATGATATTCTCGAAGGAACCGTCGTTTATCTCTGAGATCTCTTGTTGAGATTCTGAATTTGAAATCGGCGCTTCAATTTTCTTTTCAATTGGCGGTTCTTTTTCAGGAGCAACATTTATCCTAGTTGGGACTGGTTTAAAGTCTTGCTTTTGTTCAACTGTATTTTGACCTTGATTTGCTAAAATAAACCAACCGAAGGATATTAGGAAAATGACTAGGTAAGCTACTTTATTTAAGAGGGCATCCTTTATTGACCAGGATTTGTGCTTATTTTCCTTTTCTACAACCTGTTCAACGGCAAATTGAGGTTCTTTTTTTGTAGAAAGATCTTCTTCTGAACTATTTTTTTCTCTAACGATTGGCTGATAGTTCAATTTTGAAATACCAAAAAAAGAGTCATCCAAGTCTAGGTAGCTAATACCTAATTCGATTTGATCTGGTTGTTTAAAATTTAATACGCCAAGACCAGGTAGATCACAATCTTTAGACAAAAGTAGATCTCGTTGAATGCCCGTAGCAAAAGATTCTATTGCTTGATGAGCAGCTTCCTTATCTAGATCGTAAGTTTTGCAGATCGCATCTGCTAAACGGTTGTCATTGTTTTGAAAGGAATCTCGAAAACTAAGTGCTCGCGAAGGAAGATTTATAAAGTTAGCATCTAGTTCTACATCCTCCTTACTTTTTTTAGTAAAAAAAGTGCCTATACCATCAACAACGACTTCGTCATTTTCTGATAGTAATTCCGCGATAATCAAACTTATGTCCGGTTTAGCCGGCATCGTATTAAATTTTTTGCCAATATATGATTTTTCGCTCAAAGCTCAATTATTAAATCGTATATGATTACTCACATTCTGCAAATTGATCCCGAATTACAATCTTAACTTAATATCATGAAATAGTAAAATTTTGATCTTGTTGTGTTTCTAAAATTTGTAGTGTGCTCAATGCTATTAACTTTGTAGGCTAAAGAAAAACAAATGCGAACTCGAGAAAAATCTAAAGCACTTTTTGAAGAGGCAAAAAACTATTTTCCAGGAGGTGTAAATAGCCCAGTTAGAGCTTTTAAGTCTGTTTCTGGACCACCTTTATTCATTACAAAAGGAAATGGGTGCAGGATCACAGACGAAGATGGGTATGAATATTTAGATTTTTGTTGTTCTTGGGGACCTTTAATTCTTGGTCATAACAATCCAGAAATCAGAGAATTTGTAGTAGAAACAATATCGAAAGGGACTTCGTTTGGGACTCCCACCAAGTTGGGCAATCAATTAGGTCGTTTGATGGTGGAAAATAACAAGTACATAGAGATGGTCCGATTTGTTAGTTCGGGAACGGAAGCTGTCATGTCGGCCATCCGTTTAGCAAGAGGATACACTGGCAGGAACAAGATCATAAAATTTGAAGGTTGTTATCATGGGCACGTAGATTCTCTTTTGGTCAAAGCTGGCTCTGGATTGGCAACTTTTGGAGAATCTACTTCAGCTGGGATTCCTGAATCATTTGTTAAGGAAACCATCGTACTTCCTCTTGCAGACTCAGATCTATTTCATCAAACCATGGAAAAAATAGGCGACCAAGTTGCCGCAATTATTATAGAGCCAATACCGGCAAACAATGGTCTTTTGTTGCAAGATAAAAGTTTTTTAGAGTGCCTTAGATTAAAGTGCTATAAGTACGGTGCATTGCTTATTTTTGATGAGGTGATCTCTGGATTTAGAGCAGGCTTTGAAGGAGCGTCTGCATATTATGACATCAGACCTGACATCATTACTTATGGAAAGATCATTGGTGGTGGCATGCCTGTTGGTGCTTATGGTGGCTCCAAAGAGATTATGTCAAAAGTTGCTCCACTCGGCCCTGTTTACCAAGCAGGTACTTTATCTGCCAATCCTGTTGCAATGGCTGCCGGATATGCCACATTGAAACAACTTTTGGAACCAGATTTTTATTCAAACTTAGAATCTAAAACCAAGCATTTCATAAAGAAGATCCAAGATCATGCTGATACGAAAAACTACGAAATGCATATCCAAACAATTGGCTCAATTTTCTGGATCGCCTTCACAAAAGAACGTGTCATGGCTGCTTCTCAGATTGACCCGAAAAGCATGGACAAATTCAAAGTATTGCATCATGAGCTATTGCAAAGAGGCGTCTACCTTGGACCTTCAGGATATGAGGTTGGTTTTGTGAGTGCTGCTCACTCGGAGGCGGATCTTGCTGAGGCGGCGGGGATTATTAATGAATGTATGGATTTTGTTTTTCGTGAATCGCGAACCGTTTAAAATGAGTCGTTTATCATTTATTTTGCGTTTTCATTCAATCATATTCTCACATTCATGTTTCTATTTCGGTGCTCTCTTCTTAAATTTAGCTTGTAGCTTCAAAGGGAGTTCTTTGGGCCTTAGGCAAAATTATAATCACGGACAACCTGGAGCGGATGAATTGACATCACCAATTTTTAGGCCAATAAAATCTGGGACAATGATGTCTCCAGATAGAAAAGGTACCTGCATGATGAGCGGGTTTCCAGCGCCAGAATATTGGAATGGATTTGGATCGTTTGCAGGATAAGTAAAGCTCTCGTCAACAAACAAATAAGAATCTCTTGAAGGAAGAGACGGGATAGATTGTATGATCAACTGTCGAGCCTGTATGATGTCGAAAGTTGAGATAGTACCTGAACCATTCAGGTCAGCTTTTATGTATTCATTTGCATTGGTGAAAGGACTTATTCCTACAATATGGTTTGATATCATGTTGATATCAGAAATGCTAATTCCGCTGTATTGGCAATCGTTATATTCTGCAGAAATAAAATAGTCTACAGAAGTAGGTATTCCGGCGAAGGAATATTTCCCAGCTTGATCTGTGAATGTCGAGGCAACAATAGAAAGATTTGATGGAGGAGTCCCTGATAAAAGAAACACTTCTACTGCACCAAAACCAAAATCATTTTCTCTGAAGATCGTACCTGATATCTCTGCGGTATTTCCACCAAGGGAGGCAGGATCTAAACCATCTAACTGAGTTACTCCAGTGTTGGCAGGATCTAACCAGTCTTTAAGTCTTGTTTCGGGTGTACCGCCGCCTTGCCAGGACTTACTAAATCTACCTAAAAAAGCTTCTGCATCGGTGCAAAGTGGCGTACCTCCATGAAGTTGACCAACGACATACCCGTCATTATCTAACATTGGACAACCTGAAGAACCTCCTTCATAAGCGCCTATATCGATGTACAGTCTAAAGTGAGATTGAGGTGTCGTGACCAAGTCATTGTCCCAAGATATCGTGTTATTAAAAATAACAGCAGTAGAATTTTCTTTTGAATATTTTTTTATGTCACCTTGTGGATGATGAATCATATGAGACCCTGGAGGACGATAAGATAGATCTCTATTCCAACCCAAAAAATAAGGAGTGAAAGCTACAGGCACATTTTGCGAAAGCAAAAATAAATGAAAATCAGTGTCAGCATATCCAGCTACTGTAGTCGCACCAAGGATTGAGTTATAAGATGGAGCAGCTGTAGGGTTAGTACAGTTTGATCCTTCGAAGTTAAAATCGAATCTGTAGAAATCATACATTGGCGTATAGTCGGACTGGCAATGAAAGGCAGACAAAACATAAGGTGTACCATCTTCATTTGTATTGTTTAGAAGAGAGCCTGTGCAATATCCCATACCTTCTTCAAGAACCATTATTATTCTTACAACCGCCTTTTTCTCAGTTTGAAAATCCGCTCCCTCTGGGCAATTAATGTTAACGTTACAATCAGAAGCAGATCCAAAATCTCTTTGCGTTGCATTGTTTGGAGCAGCAGCTGCTATCCCGTCTTCTTTATAGACATGCATGACTTTGAAAATTCTTAAGCTACCAAGATTTTTTGCTTTTGCTGGTTCAAAGTATTCAACAATGACTTCTTCGCCCGTCAAGATACCTGCAAAGAATATTCTTTTATCATTATTATTTGCTTCTGTGTAAGCACCTAGAATTTGTGTTTTATCTTTGTTGTAGAAATACAAGCGGGCGCCTGATGGTAAGTAGAATTTATCCAATTGGAAAGCCATACCCAAAGCACTTTTAGATTTGACTGCCAAAGTCCACAATCTATCCCCACTTTTTAGCGTAGACCAACTACCAGAATTATTTAAGGAATAATCAACATCCAATGGTGCTGCTACCCTCGACTCCCATCCATTTTGCTCATCTTGACTTAAAAGGTTAGCCTTTCTCTGGACAGGAAGATCTACAGAGGTTAATTTATCTGAATCAATTTGAAAGCTTAAAGGAACTCCTCCCTCATTCTCCTGAGCAAAGGCAGTATTGCTGAGACCCAGCAATATTAAGAACACAATGTTTAGCCAAAGGCGTTTGTTCATGGGAAGACTGATTGTCTTGGTTAAAAAATTGTAACTGGTTCTAAAAGACTTAAAATTAGTCTTAATAAACTATCAAGTCAAAAGCTAGGAAGAGAAGTTGAGAAAAATAACCTAATTAGGGTATTTTATTGGTGAAGCGTTGATGGTTAATCGTTCATCGTAGTTCAAAAGGGCTTGTATTTACCATAAAAATGATGAACCAATAAACGATGAACGAATCCCTAAATCTTGAGCTTATACCACTTACTAGACTTCAAGAAAACATAAGAACATATGAATACAAAGATCCAGTAGAATATTTCGGAAGCCCAGGCCCAACCTAGTCCGCCTTTAAGGACTTCAATTACCAAGTAGACATAAATTAGGTACAGTATGGCTGCAATAATTTGAATGGCCAAAGCATAATGGGTTGCTCCAGTCGAAGCCAGTCCGTTAAAAAATACTCCTGAAACAGAGAAAAGTACTAGTGTAACAGCCATTACATAAAAGATTGGTTTGGCGTCGACGATCAAGGACATATCAGCTCTACCAAAAAGGGGATAAAGTATTTGTTCTGGAAAAACAATCACTGGGATCGTCAAGATCAATGTCCACACCAGGCATATCTTTGAGATTTTCCATAATAGTGGAATGATCTTCTTTCTATTGTTGTTTCCGATGCAATTGCTAACAAGGGTATTGGCCCCAGTGGCAAAACCCCAGGTTGGTATAGAAAGTGCGAGGTAAACAATCCTTACTAAGTTGGTAATGTTTAATGCACGTTCGCCTAGGTTTTCTATTATACCGAAAAAGGCAAACCAGGAACCAAAACCAACTACGGCTTGCATGACCACTGGAGCAGATAATTTGTATTGCGTAATAATACTCCCAAAATCGATTTTCTTTGGTATGGTGAAAAGTTTGTATTGTTTTACTTTTTTATCAAAGATCATGTACGCTAGAAAGATGAACATGGCAACAGCTTCTGCGATGGCCGAAGCCAGACCTGCGCCAGCAATGCCCATTTCTGGTAACCCCAAATTTCCAAAGATGAAACCATAATTCAAAATGACATTAACAACCACAAGAATCAAGGAATCAACAATTATGAAGTAAGTTCTGGCAATGCCAGTATAAAAAGAAATTATGGATAACCCTACAAAACTGAAGAATACGCCATAGGATCGGTATTCCAGGTAATTTAATCCACGATAAAATATTTCATCTGAATCGATGACAGAAGCAAGAATATAGTAACCACCAAATTGAACGATCAAAAATAGCGCGAGTGCCAGAGCAAACTCAGTAGTCAGCATGGCTTGAAATATCTCTCCGACTTTGTTTGGATTGGCTTCACCAGCTCTTCTGGCGATCATGATCTGGCCACCTTTAGAAAAGTTATAGCCAATGGCAGCGATCATCATATAAAAAACACTAACTGGTCCAATGGTGGCAAAATCCAGATCTGATTTATGAAATAGAAAAACAGAATCTGTCATTGTTATAATAGACTGCACAGCAGAGCCCAACATGATCGGACCCGATAACTTTAAAATCGTTTTATAGCCTGTGCTTAGTTGCAGAGTTTATTTTTTAAATGATCCAATTATAAAAATTGGGGCAAAGATAGCAATAGGGGGCATAACATGCTAATCAATCTCAAGGCCTTGTTTTTTGCCTTTTTCTATGGCAGAAACCCCATTTTTCATCCAATTTGGTTGTGGTTTATCCTTCAAGTAATGATCAAAATATTGCTGCATCCGAGTCTGAAAATCCACCCTATTTTGGTGTTTTAATGGCCAGTGAGGTTCTTCATTATAATTGAGTAACCAAGCAGGCTTATTCAATCTACGCATGGATACAAAAAATTCGATACCCTGATACCAAGGTACATGACCATCCTTATCATTGTGCATTATTAGGACGGGGGTATTGATCTTATCGACGAAAAATATTGGAGAATTTTCAATGTATCTCAACGGTTTATCCCATAAAGTCCCTCCTATCCTACTTTGCGTGTGTTCATACTGAAACATTCGGCTTAAGCCAGTCCCCCATCTTATTCCTCCATAGGCAGAAGTCATATTTACCACCGGGGCGCCAGATTCAATACAAGCAAAAAGATCGGTCTTAGTTACCAAATACGCCACTTGATACCCACCCCAACTGTGTCCCTGTGCGCCTATCTTATCTTCCGCTACAAAGCCATCATCGATCAAAGCGCTCACTCCAGAAATGACTGCATTAAAAGCAGATTCTCCAGGATATCCATCTCTGTATGGGACATCTGGGTTGAAAATCACGTAACCTTGATTGGCATAATAAGAATAGCTTATTGTGCTCCTACCTGCTAAAGGAGGCCTATGATTATTAATTCTTTCTGAACTCTTTTCGTAAAAATTTACGATCATAGGATACTTCTTTTTGGGATCAAAATTTTCAGGCTTGACTAATAGCCCTCTCAATTTTTGTCCTTCACTATCAGTCCAATGATACCACTCCATACTCCCCCACGAGTAATCGTTTTGCTGGGGATTGGCGTTTGATATTTTTTTAAAATCGCGAAACAGCGTGGTCGTAAGTTCTAGGTCAGGAAATTCATTGAAGTTTTCTCTTTGTATGATAAGTTCTTCCGATTTTTTGGCTTTGGTTGGTCTGAGGTATCTATGCTTAGAACGTATATTTTCCTGCATGTTATTAACACGCCAATTAAATTGTGCAATGCCTCCCTCCCCTGTCATGTCGTCATACAAAAAAAACATCATGGGTTCAGACTTATCAATAAAATCCTTTTCTTCATCTAGTCTCATGTATCGATACGAGGTCTTATTCTTCCTCCCATCTGTAAGTTTATTGGGTAGTGTTGGTGAATTTGGATTGACCTCCCATACGTCATATCTATCATAAACGAAAAAGCTGCCATCCCCATCAGACCAACCTGCTGATCCATATGAACTTGGATCGTTAGGCATGTCAAAATCTTCTCGCGTCATAGAGGTTTCAATATTCTTGGAGAGGTTAATTGTTTGTTTGCTTTGTGTATCTATGCAATACCAATCTGAAGCTGCGTAGTCAAAATAGTAGATGTATTTACCTGAGGGAGAAATACGGGGATTGGCTTTTACTTTGGAAGCAACGAGCGATTCTCCACCATTTTTATCTACCATATAAATATCTTTATAGCTTGGAAAACCTTCCCATGAAATAGATTCTAAATAAGGATCATCATTGTAGCAATAATAAAAATTTTCATTTCTATTTTTTGTAAATTGTATGTTGGGTATGTTGCTAGCATTTGTAATCTGGTGAAACGATTTTTTCTTAAGATCATATCTAACGATATAGGCTTTCTTTTCATCTTCTTTTGCTTTAACCTTCTGCTGTGTATGCAACCGTTTATCCTTGTAAGACCAAACTTCAACATTTACGATTTCTTCAGGAAGCAAAGTGGTATCAGCCAAAATAGGTTTTGGGTTTACCCCAAAAAACAAGCTTCGATCATCTTCAGAAAAGGTTGGCTTATAATGTTCATTGACGTACCAATTATTTTTTATGGCTCTACTATTGTGATGTGCAATGATCTTAGCAGAATCTTTTTGAGTGGCAAAAGCAAGTTCGAATGGAGGAACGGCTAAATTTGTTGTATCAAAATTGATCAGAAAAGCTGCCTTATCACCCGCTTCGTTTAATGCCAAATTTTTTACCACTCCCTTTGCTCTGTAAAGTGGTTTTAGCTTCTTATTTTTTAGCGAATACTGATACACTCCAGCTTGAAAAGTAGAATCTCCTTTACTGTTGAACATCAAACTAGGTCCCTTTTTTGCAAGTACATAATTTTCTACAAATAAAAATGAGTCTTTATTTTGTGATTCAAGATCCATGACGAAGAGTCGTGTCCCATTTTTGTCTGACTCCTTATTGTCCCATTCGATCTTGATGGCTTGAGTCACAGAATCTACAGAGACGGTTGCAGAATCAGATCTTTCTTTTACAGAAGGTTTTAACTGATAGAAGATGTGCGCTCCCCATTCAGCAGGTACTTCAAAGTTTTTGAGGTCAGCAATCTTAACCGTGCTTTTATTTTGCAAATTAAAAATGGTCAAGGTGTCAGTAGGAAGTTTGTCGTCTTTTACTTTTTTTCTTCTGAGGTTTCTCAGATCATCCTTTGAGGGAGAAGTTTTGAATATTGCAAAGTTACTTTTGGAGGTAAATTTCAAAGCTGAAGCGCGAGGAAATTTATATTCCATTTTTGATACTGTGTTATATAATACGATTGTATGGTCTTGTTCCTCTTTATTCAATTCATAAGATACCCAAGAGCCGTCATTTGCCATTTGAACAGCGTCCAATTGATTCCACTCAACATATATTGAAGGATCCATGGTCTTTTTATTGGGGTTTTGGGCTTTCGCCGACCTGTCCGGCCAGGAAAGGCAAATAAAAAGTACAAGAAACGTAAAAACTTGACATTGACGTTGCATAAAATAGAGTAAGCTTGTTTAAATTAGGCTTGAAAATACGAAAAAGAAATAACGCTTGATCAGTGTTTTAAACTTAATTATTTACTTTAGCTACACAAACCATTGAATGGCAATTTTATACTTGAAAGCTTTCCACATTGTATTTGTCGTGGCATGGTTCGCAGGGCTGTTTTATCTGCTTAGAATGTTTGTCTATTACAGAGAAGCGGAGGACAAAGGGGAACCAGATCGCAGCATTTTGACGGCACAATTTCTATTAATGCAGAAGCGAGTTTTTAAGATCATTGCAGAGCCCGCGATGGGAATAACATGGACTTTAGGAACAACAATAATTTGCTTATATGGTTGGGAGTGGTTTTCTATGAGTTATTGGCTTCATGCGAAATTGGTCTTTTTATTTTTTCTTTCCTGGTTTCATATTTACTGTGGCCAACTGATCAAAAAATTTGAGCATGGGACAAATACATTTAGCTCGCAGCAATTAAGGATGATGAATGAAGTGCCGACCATGTTTCTGCTATGCATCGCATTATTGGCCATGCTAAAAAATTTGCAGTCCTTTGCGATGGCTATACCAGTGATCTTGTTGTTTGGCATCTTGATCTATCAAGGAATAAAATTTTATAAAGCATTTAGGCAAAAAAATCCTAAAGCTTAGGCTAGCAAAAATTAATCAAAATTAATTATCTTTAAGTGCTAACCATTTATAAATATTTGCAATAAACACATTGATGAAAGATTTATTAAACACTTAAATTATTGCAATATTGAGAGTCCAACTTATAATTTTATTTTTACTACTGTGTGCGGTATCTATATCAGCAAAGGAAAAGTATGCTCTGTTGATAGGTGTGGGAGATTACCCGAGTGATTCTGGATGGGCCGCATTGAGTTCGACCAATGATGTGGAGCTATACAAAAAGACGCTTTTATATCAAGGATTCAAGGAGAAAAACATTATAACACTTATCGATCAGCAAGCTACCCGCAAAAACATACTAGAGGCTTTGCATGTAATCATGTTTGAAAAGGTGAAATTTGGAGAAGTTATGCTCATGCACTTTTCAGGACATGGTCAACAGATCTTTGATCAAAATAATGACGAATTGGATGGGTTGGATGAAGCCATCGTTCCTATTGATGCTCCACATGATTACATTGAAGGGGTCTATGAGGGAGAAAACCATATTAGGGATGAAGAACTAGGTGAAGCTTTATACAAAATCCGAGAAAAGCTAGGACCTTTGGGGCAATTTTTTTTGACGATGGACGCTTGCCATTCTGGAACAGGCACGCGGTCACAAAGGGTTGCAAGGGGGACCATGGATATCTTTGGATCAGACAAAGACCTCGAGACTTTACAATCTGATGTACTTTCTGCAGAAAACATTTTAGAGGAAGTTGGAGTGGTTGGGGAGTTGGCGCCGATAGTTAGTTTTTTTAGTTCAAAGGCAAATCAAAGAAGCTTTGAATGTGAAGGTCCGGATGGAAAAAGCTACGGTTTTTTGAGTAGCGCCTTTTGCAAGGCATTTTCAAATTTGGAACAATCCGCCACTTATAGAGGTCTTTTTGACAAGATCAAAAAAGATGTTTCCGCTCAAACATCCTTACAGTCACCCCAAGCGGAAGGAAATTTGGACTTTGGGGTATTCAATAATAACTTTGTTGGGAAGCCGAAATACTTTCAAGTAAAAGAAACCATTACCAAAAATTTGTTGCTGATAGATGGAGGTAGTTTGCAAGATGTCAACGTCGGTTCTGAAATTACTTTTTACCCCAATGATACCAGGGACACCTCAGTTACTAAATTTTTGGCAAAAGGTACCGTGGTATTTAACAGTTTTCTAGATGCAGAGATAGAGCTTGAGCAAGGGCTTGAGAATAAAAAATTACTCAAAAATTCTTGGGCATTTATCAGTAATCAAAATTATGGTGATTTAAAACTAGATCTGGTTCTGGCAACAAATGATCAACCTTTTGAAACTTCATTTAGAGCAATGATGTCAGAAGTTTCAGTAATCAACATTGTCAGTGATTATGGAAAAGGGGCGCTTTTTCTAAAAAGTAGAGGCAATAAAGTATATATAGAATCACTAGACGGTTATGAAGTTGCTGAAGTGGATAAATCTTCTGGCTTTCTGATAAAAAAGTTAATTCTAGGATATGTACAAGCGGAATATCTTAGAACTTTGGAAATCTCAAATCCGCTAATGGAAGGTCAATTAATTATCCAATCCACACAAGAGGCAAGGAAAAAAGATGATATTCCAAGTTTTGCACTTGAGGAAAAGATTGAGATCCTAATAAAAAACAATGGAAGAAAGCCTTTTTATTTTACAATTTTGGATATCCAACCCAATAATGAAGTTTACCCGCTCCAACTAGCAGAGGATAATAGAACAGCAGAGGAATATTTTTTAAATCCTGGGGATACTTTCAAGTCCATGGAAATGAGGATCGCAGAGCCACTTGGTACAGATGTGCTTAAATTTATATGTTCTTCAGAGCCAATGGATCTGTCATCGATAAGGGGTGTAAAGACTCGTTCTGTAACTAATTTCAATCCATTTGAAAAATTACTCTCTGAAACCAACGCTGGCGAAAATACACGTGGTACGACAAGCAACATACCAAAGAGTTATAAAGTGGATGTTCAGAGTATCATATTCGAAATAAAAAAGCAATGACTTCAAGGTATCCTGAATAAAATAGCTAAAAATTTATGTATGGTGATAACCTTTTGTCAATAGTGTAATCAATAGGTGAATAAGAAACAATATTTAATATTTAAAAGTTAAGAATTATGAAAGATCTAACAAAATTAAACCTGACTATATTTATTACTAAGACAACTCTATTTCTTTTTGTTGCAAGTTTACTTTCATTAAGTATATTTTCTTGCGCAGATACAGCCAAGAAATCCGACAAAGATTTAATGGGTGATTTTTTTAAAAAAGACAATGAGCAAGTTGATGATATAATAAAAGGACTTGTTTCCTTTGGAATGGCCGATACTGATAAGAATAGAAAAGATTCTTTGAGAATGGGATTAGAATCCTATAAAAATGGAGCATTTAAAAAATCCAGATCGATCTTTAATGAGTACTTGGGAAGATATGGCGAAGACAACACAGCTAGATATTATTTAGGTTTGGCTTTGATGAATATGGGTGATGTGGTTAATGCGATCAAACAATTTACAATCGTACAAAAAGATAGAGATTTTGAGCAAATGCATTGGCTAAAATATAATAAAGCACTTTGCTATCTAAGGCAAAATGATGCCAATGGAAAGGCAATTGCTAAAAAGGAGTTGAGCTCGATCCTAAATGATAAACGCTTTTCTGATACCGACAGGCAAGCCATTAATACTATGATCGCATTTACAAATTAGTGATCACTTAGAATATGTCCCATACCCACATTAAACTATTTCCGTTTTTCGAAGTTCTAATCAGCTTCGAAAAACGATTTTTAATACAAAATTACCATTCGATGAAAAGAAATAATGATATAAACAAACTCGTGATACTTGTAATGGTATTTTTATGCTCAAACAATATGCTTTTATTTGCGGAAGCAAAGGATAACATTTCTACTTCTCATATAGAAAATATAAGCCAACAAGTCTTGGATAAATTATTTAAGGTCAATCATAATAAACGATTTGGTTTCACATCTCCGAAGGTTGTTGTAAGAAATGAGAAAAAAGCAGTTGCGGCATTTTATCCTATGAAAAATGAAATAATTCTAGAGGTACCTGCTTATGAAATTTGTAGAACTTTTGGAATAGATTCCCTCAGTGCCTTGGCATTTATCCTAGGACATGAACTGGCACATTCTTATCAGATGGAAATCATAGAGAACAAACAGCAAACAAATTATATGGCTCATCACAAGCATTATGAAGGTAGCAGAAGATTGGAAAAAGTTGCTGATGTAGGTGGAGCTTTCAATGCATATTTGGCAGGATTTAAAACTATGGGGATCATCTCTCCGTTGATGGCGAAGTTGTACGACACATATAATCTAAATGACGAGATTGACAACTACCCTCCTAGAAAAGAGCGAATGAACACAGCTGATGAGGTCAGTAGTATTGTAAAAAGATTGGTCTCAATTTATGAATCTGCAGCCTACCTGACAAGTATTGGAGAATACGGATTTGCTGCGGCTTCTTATGAGCACATATTGGAATTTTATCAGGGAAGAGAGATCTATAACAACTTAGGTGTTTGTTATGCGATGAATGCAATGTTATTTCCTGCTCAAGACATTGACCTTTATTTGTTTCCATTCGAATTGGATCAAGACTCTAGAATAAAGAAGCCAAAATTTGATAGAGGAGGAAAGTCAATAAGCGATCTTGAAAAACGTGTACGATCAAAATATTTAAAGAAAGCGCTTGCAAATTTACAAGAAGTAGCCTCTCTTGATCAGACCTATTTTATAGCAGATATAAACATCATGTGCGTAAAAATTCTACAAGAAGATTATGCCGGAGCAATCGAACATTATAAAACTAAAGGATTAAAACTCAGAGGAGAGATTGAAGTTAGTCCTTTAGAAGCTCAGAGAGCAGATATGGCCTTAGCAATTGCGTATGCAAAATCTGATCAAAATGAAAAAGCGACAATTGCTTTTGGTGAGTTGATTGGATCGCAATTTCCGATGATCTCCTACATGGCAAAATACAATGAGCGAATTTTATTAGAGGGAGAATGTGGTGCGCCGGAAGAATTGAGTTGTATCAATCCAATAGACCCAGAGCAAACAGTAGACGAGGTTATGCTACACAGAAGTATTTATAAAGGAAATGAAGTAGTGCTAGACGAGGAAGATGATCTAATTGTCATGATCAATAGGAAAAGAAACTCTACTGTCTTTCGATATTTAAAAGAAGGTGAGTTAAAGTTGACTTTGCAAAAGATCGACTCCAAACATGCTGTCGCAATAAAAGATGGTTTGACAGAGGACAAAAAAATTCAAAGGTTGAGCAGTAATAAAGGAGATTATTTGATCTGTCTAGATAGCCACGCTGTTTATAGAATGAACGACAAAGGAACAGAAGTAAATGAATGGGCAAAGTTCTTTTATAACTATTAGTAAGAAAAGAGTCCCTGATTTTGCGGGACTCTTTTCTTATTTAATACTATATTTTAATTCAGTTGACACCCAGCTCTAAATCCAGTGGCGTCAAAATTTGTTTCTTCATCCCCTACTCCTTCTTCTCTTTCTAATTTAATTTTTAAGTTATTTAAGCCTGAGCCATCTCTTTTCGGCGTACAATATTCAAATAGATAAAAACTATTCACTTCATTGTAGATCAGTTCAGAAATTTCTGTAAAGCTTGCATTTAGATCTTCCCCATTTTCAGCAGAAATGAATTTTTTTGGCCCAATACTATTCAATACAGTTTCATCTATTTCCGAACCTAAACCAATTGTATAGTAGTTGATCTTGTTTTTGAAGGAGTCTACAATAGCATAGGCATCAGTTTTGCTAACAATACCAGCTTGATCTGTTCCATCTGTGAAAGTTATTATCGCTCCCGAAGATAAATAATCAGTCAAATTATCTTGATTGATCCTACTGCTTATAAATTCAGTACCATTAATTATTGCGCCAAAAAGATTGGTAGAAGCATCTTGAGAAATACCAGAAGTTATATCGTCAACTGCATCTTGAAGCTCGTTGTAATTATTTGTAAAATCAATAAGTTGATGCAGGTTTTCTTCTCCGTCAAACCAAAAGATACCAATTCTAGTAGAGGAATTTACTCCTTGCCCTATGACAGATTGTATGAATTTAGAAGCCGCTTCTTTAATTTCTAACAAGTGGTTGTTGGTTACTGAAGCAGAAAGATCTAACAGTAACATGACATTATATCTAAAGATCAACTCATTGTCAGTGATCACTCGCTCCCCTTCATCTGAAGAAATGACTTTATAATCGTCATCGTTTCTCCCTTGCTCGTAGATGGTAAAGTCCTCAGGAAGAAGATCTGCGATAGGTTCACCTAAACTATTCTCTACTCTATAAAAAACCGAAACTTGTGACGGCGGTGTTGTAAATTCATCTTGAATAACGATTTTGTAAAAGTCTTCAGCAGGGCCAATTGGTTCCATGCTTTCATCGTCTCCCGAGTCATTTTTGCAACTGACCAAGCAAAGGCAAAGAGAAAAAATTATCGTCAAAATGGTGGAAAATCTCATATATTAAAAATTTTTGTTACAACTTTTATTTAACGGCAAGTATTGGTCATAATGTTGCTGAATAAGTGTTTTTTAACATTATAAATATATTTATATGAATTTAAAAATTTGGGCTATTCTATTGGACCTTTGAAATTTGAGGTGTTCAATCGCTTTACAGATTTACAAGTATTCGTACTTGTTTATAAAAAATCCTAGCTATTACGCAGCACTTTGCATACTAAATCTATTATTAGGGTATAACCATCTAAATTATTAACCATTTCAAACCAATCTATGAAAAACTCAGCGATACTATTTGTACTGCTCTTTGCCTCACCCTTCTTAACGGCACAGAGTTGTGTCATAGAAAATTTGTATACCGAGATCGCTTCTGATTGCTACGATGATGGTACTTTTGATGCACATCTTGAATTTGACATCACAAACGGAAACAACAACGGTTTTGATGTATATGTCAACAATGAATTCTTTCAGTACTTTCCTGAATATCCTGATCCGTTTGTAAGTTTAAATAACGTCTTTGCAGGAAATGGATCTGAGTTATTGATCAAAGTGCAAGACAATGACAATCCGAATTGTTTTGCTACCACTTTTCTTACCCTTCCTGATTGTCCAGGATCTTGTAGCTTGGACGATTTAACTGTTGAGTTTGTAGCATGTAATTTTATCACTGGAAATTACACAGCCTTTGTCAATTTTACACATGAGTATGAAATATTCACTCAATTTTCAATTTATCTAAACGATGTATTTTACACGAGTTGGAACAGTTCTATTGAGATGCCTCAAATTTTTAATTTTGAAGGAGCAACCTCCCCTGATCAAATTGATGTACTGAAAATTTGTACCAATTATTCTCAACAGTGCTGTACGGAATTTGAATTTCAACCGCAAAATTGTACTACTACAGATTGCATTATTGATCAATTATACTTGGAGGAAAGAACGGCTTGTGATGATGCAGGTCAGTTTTATATCTTTCCAGGATTTACCTCTGTAAATTTATCTGATAATGTGAACATTTATATCAATGGAGAAGATCAAGGTCAATATAGTTCTGAACAATTTAATTATGAGATTGGTCCTTTTTCAGGAAACGGAAATTTTTATGAAATAAAAATCTGTGATGCTATTGATGAAAGTTGTTGCAAGACAGATACAATAGGTCCGCTGTTTTGCCAAAATGATGACTTCTGTTTTATTAGTGATCTGCGAGTTAACAAAGAGTGCTTCGGGGATGGAACATATAACTTGCAAGTAGCTTTTGAACATGGATTTACTTCAGGTACAGTCAATATATCCACCAGTCAAAATTATCAAGGTGCTTACGATGTAGATGAACAACCAATAATTTTAGGTCCCTTTGAGGATGGTAATGCTATTGAATACATGACAGTAGTAGATTTTGCTGATATTGGATGTGGCGTCTATGAAGAACTAAACTTAGAATCTTGTCAATTGGATTCATGCGCCCTTAAAATAATTTCGGCCTCCAAATTTTGTGATGGAGCAAATGATTTTATTGTTTTAGATTATATCCACGAATCCAATGCAGATGCAACTACACTTTTTTATGTCAATGATGTATTAGTATCAAGTAATTTTGAGTTAAACAACGAAGTGATGCTTACGCTTTCAGGTCTTCCGATACCTACTAATAATACCTATACGATAATTATAGTTGAGGAAGGAAATGTTACCTGTTTTGATGAAATTACTTTGTGCGGTGTCAGTGGTTGTGATTTTAATTGCACCATAGATGAATTATATGTTGAGGAAGAATGTCTTGATGATGGAAGTTTTTATTTGAATGTCTTTGCAAGTTCTTTTTTTAATTTAGAAGATGTTTTATTGTCTGGCAATGGCACTGACTATGGTTCATTTGATTTTGCAGAACAACCTTTTAGAATAGGACCATTTTCGGCAGGAGATCTAGTTGATGAAATTTTGGTCACGTCAGCTACAGACGCTTTATGTCAAAGTTGTATACAATTTGACGCTGTTGATTGTGGCACTGGATTTTGCTCATTCAGTGATCCAGAAGTTTACGATTTTATCTGTGATTCTTTAACGTTGACTTACAGTATGCAAGTTGAATTTGAGTCGCAGAATATAGGTCCTACTTTTACAGTTACCGTCAATGGCGTTAATCAAGGAATTTTTCCTAGTGGCAACTCTCTTCCCATTAGTTTGCAAAACATTGTTCCAAGACCCAATACCGATTACGACATTATTGAGATCTGCGCTACTAACGTGGACGACTGTTGTCTTGCCTACGAATACTTCTCACCAAATTGTGGCAATATCGATGGGTGTCAAATTGATATTCTCGGAGCAGAGGTTATCTGTGATGGACCAGTTGTATATATTGAGATGGCCTATAATTATTTGAATCCACTATCAGAAGCACTATTTTTTGTAAATGGAGCTTTGTATGCTCAGTCCTCAATAGCAGGCCAGCAACAAGGCATTCAGTTGGGACCTATCCCATCAAATCCAAATGGAGAATATCTAGTAACTGTTTCGGATGAAGAACAAGATGATTGTTTTGCTGAAATTGGCCTTGAGCACTTTTGCGCAGATGATTGTTTTATCGAAGCAGTGGAAGCTGTGCAAGAATGTTTGAATGATAGTTTATACTTTGTCTATGTGACCTTTGAATTTGGTGTTAATACATCAATGGTACAGATCATAGGAAATGGAATAGATCATGGTATTTATAATGTCTTAGATCAACCCATTGAAATAGGTCCTTTTACTTCTACAGATCTAATAAGTGACTTTTTGGTATTGGACACGCAGCATGATTGTCAAGGTGAAGCAATATTGCTTGTAGAAGATTGTGGTGATGATGGACTATGCGACATTGACATACTAGGTGCAGAAGTCATCTGTGATGGACCGGTTGTTTACATTGAGGTGGCTTATAACTATTTGAATCCATTTTCTGAAGCTCATTTTTATGTAAATGGTGAATTATATGCCCAATCCGGAGTTGCAGGACAACAACTTGACATTCAGCTGGGGCCAATTCCTTCCAATCCTGATGGAATCTATAATATTACATTACTTGATGCTGAGCAAGATAATTGTTTAGCACTTCTTAGCATTATAAATTTTTGTTCAGAGGATTGTATTATTGGAGAAATCATAGCCGAACAGGATTGCCTTGATGATGGCACCTATTCTGTGTTTTTATACTATGAACATCTTAATACTTCTGGAGCTGTAACAGTGCGGGGAAACGGTCGGCTATATGGAACTTTTGGCAATAATGAACAGATCATACTTGGTCCTTTTTCAGACAATGATATCGTGAATGAATTTGTACTGATTGATTCGGAAATGGAGGATTGCATATCGGAAATAGAAGTAGAATTTGAAGATTGTGAAACCCTCTCAGATTGTGGGCTTTCAGACCTTGTGGTTGATATTATAGAATGCGATCCGTCTATCGGAAGTTATACCATGAACGTGAACTTTGATTATGAGATCGTTGATGCCACTGACTTTGTTGTTTGGGTGAACAATGAATTTTATGACGAATTCTCCTTTGATGAAAACCCTCCATTTTTAGTGGAGAATGTTGTGCCGAGACCAGATTCAGAATTTGATATCATTCAGGTCTGCTTGATGGATAGTACTGATTGTTGCATTATACTGGAATACCTACAACCTGAATGTTTAGAACCAGAAGAATGTGAGATCAGCAATATAATTGTAGATCATGATTGTCTAGATGGTGGATCATACTATTTATATGTAAGCTTTGATCATCTAAACACATCCGAATTTGTAGCCATTCGTGGAAATGGAAATACTTATGGAGCATTTAATGTATTTGAACAACCGATACAGTTAGGACCAATTCAACCAGGACAGATAATAACCGAATTAGCGATCAATGATCTTGAAATAGACTGTAGAGGTGTAATAGAATTTGACCCAATTGAATGCGAAGAAACAGGCCCTTGTGAAATAGGAGCACCGGATGTACAAATTGAATGCAATCCTGATGGAACCTTTTTTGCATACTTGACCATCTCTTACGCCAACATTAGCAACTTTGTAAACATCCGAGGAAATGGAGTTAATTATGGTGCCTTTAATGTAGACGAGCAACCTTTTCAGATCGGTCCATTGCTAGGTGATGGCACGACATTTTATGAATTCATAGTTATTGATGCTGAAGATGAAGACTGTCAGAATTTTGTAGAATATGGAGCGGTAGCATGTGAGGAAGAAGAAGGCTGTGCCATCTTCGACGTAAATATTTTAGAAGTCGAATGCGATGAGGCAACCAATACGTATGATGCACTTATTGATTTTGGTTTTATAAATCCAACCAATGACTTTTTTGATGTTTGGGTAAATGATGAATATCTTGATTTCTTTAGCTTTAGCGATCAACCGCCTTTTGAAATTACGAATATTAGCCCAAGAGAAAATTCTGATTTTGACATCATCAAGATCTGCATTAATGATGATCCTGATTGTTGTGTTGAGTTTGAATATTTACAACCATCGTGTTTAGATGTTACAAATAATGATAACCAACCTAATATTATTAATGTAGACATAGAGCCATTAGATTGTGATGAAACAACTGGCACTTATTCATTAAGGCTTGATTTTGATACTGAAAATTATGCGAGTACGAGCTTTACCCTATGGATAAATGGTGTGGAAATGCCAAGAGTAAGTATGACGGAACTTCCAGTGATCTATACAGGCATCACCCCTCAAGACAGTACAGATCTTGATGCGCTTAAAATTTGTATAGGTGAACAAAACGAGTTCTGTATTGAAATGGAGTATGATCAGCCTGATTGCTTAAATACAGCGATAGTAAATGTTGATGATTTTGAACAAGTAAAGCTATATCCTAATCCAACCAACAATTTTGTCAATTTAGAAAATCTACCAGCTTTTGTTATTACAGTTCAGGTTATTGACAATCTAGGAAGACAACGTATGACAATAACTGATAATTTGAGTCGAATAAACGTTTTAAATCTAGAAAAAGGTATTTACTTTGTAAAACTTGTTACAAAAGATAATTACATTTATAGTCTAAAATTTATCAAAAATTAATGCTTAAAGGAACGGCCCTGTATGAAATGTATTCATTGGTAGGCTATTGGTATAAGACACTTTCCAAAAAAACGGAAAATCAAGTCATAACGAAATACTGCTTTGGATCAGATTCAAAGCAGTATTTTATTCTGTATGACCCAATAGAAGTCGATCCTTCCAAGCCACTTATTGTATACTACCATGGTGGCGGATGGCTTTTCGGTAATCCAGAATTATTTGCTAAAAAAGCAGCTATATTCAACAAATTAGGCTATCAGATCATCATACCATGTTATCGAAAAATACCCAGATATACCTACACTGATATGAGAGAAGACCTGAATCTGACACTTTCAAAAATACAGGCACTTAATAAGGAAGGCATTTTAAATTTTGACAAGATTATTTTAGGTGGCACATCAGCAGGAGGAACACTAGCCAGTTTGATATATTATCAAAAAGAATATTTGGCAGCGTATGGTTTTAAGCAAGAAGATTTCTCGGGTTTATTTTTAACTGCTCCCCCATTAGATCTTACCAAGATGACTAGCAGTCCTGTATTATATTTCTTTGCTGGTAGAAGAAGTAGTAAAAAATTTCGAGATGCTTCGCCTTTGAATTGGTTAAAAGACGCAAAGCCCATCAAAACTTTGTGTATACATGGGACAAAAGATGGTCTGGTCAATTATGAAGCAAGCGAATCATTTTTCAATGATTTTGAAAACATACATCCTACCTTTTTAAAAAAGATAAAGTTGGCTGAATATGGTCACATAGAATCTGCATCTTGGGCGCATACGAACAATTTTTTACGTGATGAAATTTTAAATTTCATCAAGAGCTGCCATTAATTCCGACTGTTTCTATTCTAATTTTATGGTTTTTTCTTATATACACATTAGTTTTGTTATGGTTTATAATTAAAAAGCGCATAATATGTTGAAGAAAAGATTTTAATCTGCTAGTACAACTTTTCATTTGTAATACTTAAAAACACTTTTTAAAAATTTTTTATATACAAGAAGTTTTCTTGTCACTAATATTGATTTTTTCGAAGATTATATAAATTATCAAAGCATATAATGTAATCAGCAACTGAAAAATCATAACCATGAAAAACTAAAAGGTAAACTTGCTCTGGCTTGTTTGCTTTTTTTTTAAAATCACATTACATCAAATATTTATATTCCATACTAGTTCTAATCATTTCTACCTGCACCTGCAGTTTGGCGCAAGATATGCAATTGGGTTATGACCTATTAGAAAATCAAAGCTATGGTGACGCCGAAATCTTCTTCGAAAAGATTCTTAATGAATACCCAGAAAGTAAAACAGCTAAGATTTGTTATGCCAGGGCAATTGGACTAGGAGGAAAAGCATTACAAGCAAAAGAGCTCTTTAAGGAATTAGATGTAGCTTACCCCAATGACCTTGAAGTAAAATTAAATTTAGCTGAAGCAAATATGTGGGCCAAGGAATATGGTACGGCTACAAATATATATGAGTGGATTTTGAACGAGGCACCGGAAAACTTTACAGCTAACTTAGGCATGGCAAATGCACAATCTGCACAATTGAAAAATGTAGAAGCGTTAAATTTTATCAACAAAGCGATAAAGTTAGATCCAAAAAATAAATCTGCAAAGGTTTCTAAAAAATACATCTATTTAGCATTAGCTGACAAGCAAAGAAACGCTTTCAATTTTAAAAGCACCCTAAACATCTTGGATTCTGTTTTAAATATATTCCCATTGGATAAAGAAGCCATTCTCAATAAAGCGATTACCTATTTGTGGATGGATAAACCAAACGCAGCCGCCAATGAATATCAGATCTTATATGATGAGAAGATCGAGGAATTTGAAGCTTTGATGGGTTTATCTTACTGCGCTACCTTATTATCAAAAAAGAAGCATGCGATAGAATATGCTGATCAGGCAATCGCTTACGCAAATGAAAATTCTTTTGGGCAAGCCTCACTCATCCGTGCGAATATAAATAAAATAAACTGTATCGGAATTAAGGGAGATTTTAAGGATGCTCATATAAATCTTGAACAATTTAACAGTGATTTTGATGATGAAAGAACCTATAAAATTGCTGAAGCTCGTTTGCTCGCTTGGAATGGCAAACTCAAAGAAGGACTTGCTATCTATGAATTGCTTGACAAAAAATATCCTAAAGATTTTGAGATATTGATGGGAATTTCCGACGTTTATAGAGCACTAAAAAGCAATACAAAAGCTATAGAATACATTGACAAAGCGTTATTGGTTCAGAAAACACAACCTGATGCTTTAAGATTAAGAGAAGAACTACTTTCTGAATCAAATCCATTCTTTATAGCATCAGCATATAGATCAACTGATATCGCAAACAATCTTAATACAGGTGTTACTGCAAGATTTGAATTCGGTTCAATTGATAAATTAAGATCGTTTGTAGATTTCAAATTACTGACTTTATCAAACAATGAACCCCTGCAAAAAGCATCTCAATACGTTTTTAGTTATGGAGCGAATTATAGGCTAAATGCTAAAACTAAACTAACAGCCGAGCTTCAACCTACACTGGCTACAGACAATGGTGATTTTAGAACTGCCAATATGTTATTCAATATTGGAGGAGAATATCAGTTAAATAAATACAATTTATTTTCTTATACCTTTCAACAAGAGGCACACAATTTCAATGTAGATCTTTTGAAGAGTGGGATTCTCATGAATAATCATAAATTTAGCTATAGCATAAGTACTAAGTTTAATTTGGGTTTATATACTCAATATATTTTCACAACACAATCAGATAAAAATACTAAGCACTTATTTTTTGCTTCACTTTATTATAATATCCTCAAAAATCCATTGCTTCAAACTGGTATTAATTATACAAATATCAGTTTTAAAGATCAGAGACCTAGCTTATATTTCAGTCCAAAAAAGTATCATGCATATGAAGGATTTATAAAATTTAATAATTTTAATTCGAAAAGAACTAAAGTTCTCTATAACGCGATGTGCGCAGTTGGATTGCAAATAACAGAAGAAACAACAGAATCTAATAGTTTGAGAATAGAAGCAGATCTAGGGTACAAACTTGCAAAACGAATAAGTCTTTTAGCCTATTATCGGTATAGCAGTTCAGCCACAAGCACGGCAGTTGGTTTTACCTGGTCATCATTTGGGATAAGATCTTCTGTTGTATTTTAATGCTTAGAAAGTAGTTCATCAGAACAATTCCAGGAAAGCCATTTTTAGAGAATTGACAAAAGTTTAAAGATGAATAATTTACAAGTACAATTTCCACAAACACCGTCAGAAAGCAATACGATTGTTCTATCAGGTGATTTCAATACCATTGAAGCGATGCATTTCAAAGTGGATCTAATAAACTATATTTCTAAAAGTCATGAAGATTTTATTCTTGACATAACAGCGATAAAAAATATGGATCTTACAGCTTTGAATGCATTGATAATTGCCCAAAAAGAAATTCACAAGAAGGGTCGAAAATTTACCATTCAAGCTCATAGGAACAGTCCAATATTTGAATTGCTTCATTTAACAAAGTTTGATAGGCATCTCAACTTAAAGATAGCAGCTTAAAATAATTCAAGTGTTTTCTTTTATAAAATCATAATGTCCAGAATAAATAAACATTTGAGTAGTGCGGGATTCTTATTCATTAGTACGATACTAGTGAATGCAGGAAACTATGCGATCAACCTATTACTGGGAAGATTTTTAGGCCCTCAAGAATTTGCAGAGGCAAATATTCTTGCCACCTTAGTTTTAGTTTTATCCTTCACAGCACTGGGTTTTCAGTTGACATTAGCAAAATATGTTGCAGAATTTAATACTTCCTCCGAGGAAGATAAAATGGCCTCTTTCATTCGATGGATGCGCAAGAATGGTTTAATTTTTTCAATAGTGGTAACGGCTGCTCTTTGTATGGGTAGTCAATTCATTTCAGACTTCTTAAATCTACAGCATAAAAATTCATTACTTATTCTATTTGTAGGTATACCGTTTTACATACACATGAGTATTTCTAGGGGCTACTTTCAAGGAGTTACCTCCTTTAGGAAATTGGCTTTCACCTATATCGCTGAGATGTTAGGGCGATTGATATTTACTACTGCTTTAGTCTATTTAGTATTACAAAGAGGTTCTAGTTATGCTTCTGAGGCGGTAGCGACCGGTTTTTTCGCGTCTTTTATATTTGCTTTTCTCGTTGGTTTATCAGCGGAACAAAGTAAAAGTGATGCTAAATCTTTCTTTGACAAAACCAAAATTCTTAGGTTCATTGCGATCGTAGGATTTTATGAATTTAGTCAAATTCTAATAAACAATAGTGATGTAGTTTTGGTAAAGCATTTTTTCGAAAACATGGAGGCAGGACTATATGCGTCCTTGGCCCTAATAGGAAGAGTGGTCTTTTTTGCCACTTGGACCGTTGTCACGATGCTTTTCCCAATAGTCATTGAAAAAGAAAAAAAAGGAGAAAAACACAGTCACCTATTTTGGCAATCCTTAGGAGTAGTTGGAGGTATCGGTGTAAGTATTGTTATAGCCTGCTTTTTCTTTGATGAATTGATTATTACTATTTTATTTGGACCAGCCTATTTATCGGTATCTAGCTTACTTTGGCAATATGCTGTTGCCACTACCCTGTTTTCATGTGCAAATGTATTTGTTTACTACCACATGTCTCTAAACAAATATATACCTGTTTTCATTTCTCTATGTATAGGTGCATTACAAATCGTGTGCATTTATTTCTTGCACGAGACGATAGAACAAGTAATAATGGTCCAAATTATTCTTATGACTTTATTGTTAGTGAGTTTGATAACCTATCATAAGCTTCTGCCAATGCAAGTAAAGGCGAATGTCAAAACTAATTCAAAAATTAAAATTCAACCAGTATGAGTGCGATAAATTCAAAAGAAACTAAAATTCAACATGGTCAAAGACCATTGATTGAAAGTATTGAAAACATAATCGAAAAAAGTAATTCTAATACGATCAAGATTGCATTTGTGTCGCCTTATCCACCAAGCAAAGGCACTTTAAATGAATATGCTTTTCATTTGATTGAACAGATGAAAGCGAAGAAAGAAATTGAAGAGATCATTGTGATCACGGATAAATTACCAAATGGCCAATCCTATCCAGAGATGGAGGAAGAATCAAAAATAACCATCAAAGACGCTTGGAGTTTTAACAGCTATCAAACAAGTTTGAATATTAGAAAAGCTATCTTAGATTGCAAAGCAGATGTTGTATTCTATAACATACAGTTTCTCTCATTCGGAGATAAAAAGATACAAGCTACACTGGGATTGATGGCTCCTTTAATGTCAAAGATCTCGGGTGTACCCTCTGTCGTTATGCTTCATAATATAACGGAGACTGTTGATTATGAATCTGCAGGAATCACCTCAAATCCATTGTTGAAAAAATTCTATAATTTCAGTGGCACCATACTGACAAAATTATTATTATCTGCTGATCTGGTTACTGTAACTATTCCAAAGTATGTAAAAATACTGGAGGAAAAATATAAGGTCAAAAATGTAGCGCTAGTACCACATGGAAGTTTTGAGGTAATTCCTATGCCTGACCTCAATACTTGGACAGCAAGAAAGCAAGTTATGACTTTTGGCAAATTTGGTACTTATAAAAAAGTTGAAGAAATGATCGAAGCGGTAGATCTTGTAAGGCAAAGAACGAATGAGCCAATTGACATCGTGATCGCCGGTACGGACAATCCAAATGTAAAAGGATATCTAGAAGATGTTAAAGATCAATACAGACATATCGAAGACATTTATTTTACAGGATATGTTGAAGAGGAGGATGTACCCACTATATTTTCTGATAGCACCATAGTTGTTTTTCCCTATACAAGTACGACAGGTAGTTCTGGCGTTTTGCACCAAGCAGGTTCTTATGCTAAGGCAGTTGTTCTTCCAAACATTGGAGACCTCAAAGAACTAATTGAGGATGAAGGATATGAAGGAGAGTACTTTGAGCCCTCAGACGTCGAATCCTTAGCCAAAGCAATCGAGAGACTTATTGTGGATAAAGATAGAAGAGATTTATTGGCCACAAAAAATTATGCAGCTTCCTCTTCATTGCCCATGAGTGATATCGTAGATTGGTTTCTATTCCACTTCAATGGTTTGATCAAAAAAGATTAAATCGGTCTAAACTTGGCTTTTAAAAATCTTATCATTCCTATTAAGAGTATCAGTGCGGTAATCAGTTTGAGCCAATTTTTAACATAGCGTGGAACTAGATTGTTTTGAGCATTGAACTCAAATTCTCTTTTTTCAAAAACTTGAGCTACTGGTTTATTAATTCCAGCTGTATCAATAATTCCAAAATGCTTTTGCTGATTTTTTCGCCAAGGCAAAATGCTAAATGCTTCAGAGGGTAAGTTTGAAAAATCATGAAGGGTCCAAAAATAATATGGAATACTATTTTCATTAACTACATCCATCATTTCAGCTACATAGTCTTGTTGATCTAACGCAGTCTTACTTACGGGCAACAAACTCGATTCGAAGGAAGGATAACCAAATTCACTTAGCACCAACAGTTTGCCGTTACACTGAAAAGACAAAGCATTAACAGCAGATAAGAAATTGTTGGTTTCTCTATAATAGTGAAAAGAAACGAAATCTAATTGGTCTGAAAAAAGTGAAGCAGACTCAGGATTTGACCATCCTATGGTAAATAATTTATCAGGTGCATAATGTCTAGATCTTTCAATTATGAAAGACAGCCATTCTAGCACTTCTTCTCCATATAATTCGATGTCTAGATCTGGTTCATTCTTAAGATCAAAAGCAAGAATAGCAGGATGAGATTTGCAGTGCGCCAAGATCTTTTGCAAATGACGTTCTGTTCTTGTATAATATTCCCATGAAAACCCCTTAGGATAATCAAAAAGGGTAACCATCGCCGTCATCCCGTTTACTTCTAATTCATCGAGAAGTAATTTTAATTTATCTAAGTATTCTATCTTGGGTTGTCCTCCTCCAAATTCTTCATAAGGGATAAAAATTCTAATAGTATTGAATTTATATTTTTGCATCACCAAAATATCTTCCCTAAAAGTATTTACATCAAAATTCTTCCAAAAAAGACTCCAAGGATGCTTTGCTGGATAATAATTTATTCCTTGTAATTTTAGAGGAAGATTGTTGGCATAAAATTGTTTGTTATCAACAGCATAATTTTTGATCGGGGATACTATACTTGAATCCTTACAAATCCCACAAGGCTTCTTTTCCATGTGTTGAATCTGCCACCTGCCATCATCCAAGCTCATTGCAATTTTGTAGTTATTAAATTCTACATCATTGTAAACTACTGTTCCAGTTTCAATATTGGTTAGCCTCTTTTTAACTTTTACGCACTTATCTTCAAAAATAAGAAGCTGCTTATCTATAGCTTGAAACTTTGGATAAATATTATGTTCAAGATCTAGTTGTTCATATTCATAAAGTAGAGAAGTATTTAAATGATCCTTCATTTTCACAATGAGTGAGTCAGAGAAAAAATCTTCTAACTGACTGAAGGCTCTTTGTTTCAATCCGATATTCATCATGTGCCAAGCTAATAGATAATTCTCTTCAATCTTTTGTTTTTCATATTTGTCCATTTTTAAACCTACTACCAAATCCTCTTCCTGCCAAGTAACGGAAGGTTTGTGAATACTGTAAACATCTTTTGATAGGTTTAAAATATTCTTAGGATCTGCTCCAGAATTAAAATAACTATAAACTTGACTCAGGAGATATACCGAGCCTATAAAGCAAGTCAGGAAGATTGCTTTAAATATTGTTTTATATGCTATGTTATAATCTTTTGTCATTTTATATCTTCATAGACTTGTTTTGTTTTACCTAAAATTGAAATGGTCAGATCTAATTCATCGCCTTCAACTAAATTATCAGGAATTTCATAAATCGCCATCCCTTCTATGATTTCTAAACTTTTTTGATCTCCATTCAAGATCAACAAAACTTCAGTCCCATTAGAAACAATTTGATCTAGAGGACCAATAACTGGCCCGATATGAATAACTCTATCTTTGAGCGTAACTTCAAAGTCCTTCATCGAAGCAATAAAATTGATATTTAAATCATTACTTTTAACAACACCATATAAAAATGCTTGAACACTCCAATTAGTAGCTGAAGATGGATTTTCAATATTTACTTCTACGATACCTCCAATACTTATTCCATTGTAAAAGGAGCTCTTACCTGATTGATCTTTTATCACAAAATTGATCAAGGTTCCATCAGCAATGCTATTTCCAAAGATGTCCTTTATTTCAGAAGACTTCAAAACCAGATGTTGTCTAGCATCCGCATAAGGATATAGATTTTCAACGAATATTTCAAAATTCGAGGCTTGACCAGGTACCACCAAAATTTCTTCTTCAAGGGTATTTCCATTGCCAGCACTTGCCGCTAAATGAATTTTTCCTACATTGCCCATTGGAGAAAAGTACTTATAGGAAACGAAGTCTTTTATCTCAGATCTTGAAGTCTGTACAGACTCTTTAGGATATTTGAATCTAAAAGTGTTTTTATACTTGTCAGGCATGGGATTTCTGAATTTATCTAATGGAATAACAGACAACATGGAGACCTGATCTTTATCAATAATAATTGATCTTGGACCAAGGAATGATTCTGAGATTCCTGTTGCCTCTAACGGCTTGATGACTACTTCCGAATTTTGAACCAACACTCCTTTTTGATATATCAACACTTTAGCAAGCCCGCTTTTCTGGGTCAATTGTTTTGGAACGTAAAACCTAATAACTTCTTCTGACAACTTGGTTCCTTGTAAGATACGATCTCCAAAAACGGATCTCCAGATCAAAATGCAATCCTCTGAACTTGATGAAGTCACTAGATCATAAAACAAATGAGAACCAGCTTCTATGCTTTCTTTTTGCTTTAGAGGTTCTATTTTATTTCCGATGACCTTGGTCGTTAAAACCGTTTTTGAAATTGATATTTCTCCTTCTTGCTTATTGCAGGCAAGTACTAACAAAAACAATAATATGGCGATCCACTGATTCATTAATCCACAAATCCATTTACTACAAGACGACAATAAGCCGCATTAGATTTTTTAATATTAAAAAGTTCCTTCCAGTCAGAAACTGTTGAATTGGGCATAGTTTTGTTTCCATATGCTCTTCTAGAAATACCGTTAACAAATAATTCATTATCACTCCCTTGAAAAACAATTTCTAATCCTTCAAGATCTACGATATCAAGCTTAAAAGATTTCTTTCTCTGAGGGCGAATACCCATCTTTTGATATTGTTTGTCTACCCAAAGTAGTTCTTTATCAGCATCATAATAAGAGGCAAGTAACAAAGGAATATTTATTTGTTCTGCTCCTACATTCTTTATTTCTCCTTTTAAAGAATTTTCAACTTGTTGGATATTTTGAATTCCAATCTGTTTATTAAAATTATAAGCCGAAGCCATCCCACGAACGAACAAAACAAACTTTTCTGGTTTGGTTTGAAAATCAAAAGGCACGGAAAATTCTGGATCAAATTTATCTGGTAAAGCAGCAAATGATTCTTGCCAAGCCAATTCCTCGAAATCAATTCTAAATGGAGTAACTTCTTTTGGCAAAATATGGTGGTTCAAAATATCGCGGGCATTGTATCTCAAAATCTCTTTACCCAAGGAATCATACAAAACGGCTTCAACGGTCAAATAAGCAGGCACGTCATCCACATTTTGAATGTCACCTACTACAGAATACGAATCCTTGAATTTTATCAATCTGGCAGAGTTAACATATAGATCTGGTCTATCCAACACATCTCTTTTGTCTGTATTATTCACATCTGCCGCACGTCTACCTTGATTCACAAAATCTACTTTTGCTTTCGTAAAAAACTGATCTGGAGGTGTAGATTGATCGTATTTTTTGTGTACCAAAAACCATTTATTTTCTTTTCGAATCATTTTGTGATCATGCTTGGTATTGTAACTCATGATAGAGGTTATCCAATTCGCTTTGACCTTAAATTCTATGACATCTTTGGTGATCACTTTCTTATCCAAGATTACAAGGCTATCTAATTTTGCAAAAGAAGCAAGAAGTCCATCTTCAATGGTCAACTCAAGCATGAATTGAGCCATTTCTGGCTTTGATTTTTCTTCTATCAAATTATGAGCAGCTTCAAATCTTCTAAAGTCAAGATGGTCATAATATGCGAAGAGGGCATTCTCTGCAGAATACTGTTCCTTATTTTCTAAGTATGAATTGATACAACTGTAAAAGAAGATGGTTGCACTTGCGATAAAAAACAATCCCGTGATCCACCAGATGTACTTATGCGTCCATTTAGAATCTATGCTTTGGAAATCCTGCTGCTTATCCAATTTTATAAGAGCATCATTATCAGAAATATAAACCCTTCCAAAGAGATTAAAAAATATCATAATACAAAAACTAGCCAACGGCATGATACCCCATATTAATCTTTGATAGGTTGGAATATTCTTTTTGGGAAGTAACCCAGGCAAAGGAGGCACATCGGGTTTTTCCCAAACGATGATAAAATTATCTAAGGTTTCTACTTTTTCCCATCCTGAAAAATGAAGCAACGGGTCATAAAATTTATCATTAGAAAAAATATACTTAAGATTATATTTTTCTGGGATAGTCAAAAATTGATGTAAAGCACCTAATCCTGACATCCCTAAATATTTTGCATTTTCTAACCGTTCCACCGGTCTTGTGGTCAGTTCAGGCAGTCGTCTTGCCGAATGATAATTTCCATCTACGGTCAAAGCATCTGTATTCGCGGAAAGCCAAGCCACCTGATCGCCAAAACCCAAGGTCAGGTATCTCCAGGAATCGTGGTTGTCACTTTTTAAGAAATTGACAATAGGTTTAACTTCAATGGGTTTAGGTTGCAAAGGTCTGAAGTAGGCCATGTTGATGATAAGCACTGAAGAAATACACATCAACAGAGCAAAAACAACAAGCGTGATCTTGTGCATAATAGCACCCAAATATCTATAGATCTTTTTCTTAAAGTCACCTTCAAATAGTTCGTAGATAAATAAACCCCAAAAAGGCAGGACCATCAGTGTAGCCCAAAAAGTAAACCTGTCTAGCGTTAGAATATTAAAAGCATTTTCTCCCAGGATCATCTTTGGGATTGGAGTTGTACCTCCTGTTCCTAAAACAAATGCCAAGGTGAAGGACAAAGCCATAAAGATCGTTCTCCTATTAAATAATTTAATGAAAAAATATGGCAGAATAAAAGACATTAAGCCCCAAGGGATCAGGAAAAAGACAATTCCAAGATTCGTATTCTCTAAGAAATTTTCTCTAGAGCCATGTGGAATGGATACCTGTGTGATCGGATCTGATTTTGACCAAGCCCAGTATGGCCAGATGACAAACAAAACGATAAAGATCAAAACAGAACCAAAAAGTATTGCTCTTGGTAAATTTTTCATCACTTCCCTGACAAACTCATTTACACCAAAAGATTTTATTCCTCCATGAAGATCAGCACATCTATCCATCATAGCAAGTGCCATGATGGGAGCGATAAAGAATACAGCGCCAAATATCGTGGAAACATGATGGGCTGAGGTGGTCACTGCAAGCATAGAAATACCAGTAAAAAAGAAGAACCATTTCTTGTGGCGGAAAAACTTATATACTTCGGGACATGCATTTAAAACAAAAGTAATTCCGGTTATACTTGGGAGCTGGCCAAAAATATGCAGCGCCTCAAGAAATGAAAAACTAAACACCGCCGCAAAAGCAGTATAGGTTGCCACCTTTTCGTTCACAAACAACCGGGAGTAGTGATAAGAACCACGTATGAACAAAAGACTGATAATGAATCCCCACGAAATAAAAGCCAATTTTAATCCAATGAACTTTGAAGCCAGAGCAACATACTGATGGACCAATGGAGGATAAGAAGTAATGGTGAAACCAGTGTACCATTGATAGTTCCAAGATTCAAACCAGGATTCTGCATAATGGCTGGCAAAAAACATGTGGACATAGGCATCGTAAGTTTTGTCATGGGTAAAAAATAATAATACGCCATGGAAAACCAATCCAAAAAATAGAGCCAAATAGTAATAGGATTTATAGTTCTTGACGGTGGCATCAGGACTTCCTATTGGTGTAACTTCGACTTCTAAAAATTTATTCATACTTTAAAATCAGGCAAAAGCCCAATGATTTAAAGCATTTTATACGGTATTTGAGTTAGAAAGGTCTTTTTGTAAAGGGTTTTTTAGCATTCAAATTAAAATTAAGTCTCAGGTGCTAAGGTATTACAAATCAACAATTTATGCCTCTTAAAAGAATAGGCCCACAGAATTTCTTCTGTAGGCCTATTCTTTTTAAAAATTAGTATATAAAAATTAAGCTTTCTTCTTAACAGAACAGCCTATTGCTTTTGTAGTAGCAGGCTCTGGATTCTTTCCATTTTCAAGCGCATCTATCGCCATCTTTACGTAAGGTTTTTCCACTTTAGAAGCGTTTCTTGCGCTGTCATCAATGGCACCAATGTATCTAACTTTCAAATCCTTGTCTAAAAGGAAAACATGCGGAGTTTTGGTCGCACCGTACTTAGGATAAACTTTTTGTCCTTCATCAAAAAGGTATTCAAAATTGAAGGCCTTTTCGTTTGATCTTTGTACCATATTTTCAAAACTATCTTTAGGCTCTACTTCCGGATCATTTGGATTGATTGCAATTACGGGATAACCTTTTGCAGACATTTCTTTGTGTAAAGCGATCAATCTATCTTCATACATTACAGAATATGGACAATGATTACAAGTAAAGGTAACGATGTATCCTTTTGCATCAGTAAAGTTTGATAAAGAAACCATCTCTCCTTTGGTATTCTTAAGTTTAAAATCTGGGGCTGTATCACCAATATGAAGCCCTTCATGTGCTTCAGAATTTTTAGAATCTTTGCCTTTTTTATCAGATCCAACATTGGCAGATCCTGAATCGCAACTTGCAAGGCTAGCAATAACAAAGACAGCCAAAATAGCATTCAGAAAAAATTTCAAATTCATCATAATTTATTTTAAGGTTTTTATTTTATTAATTCATTATTTGTAGTACTTCTTTTTTCAATTCTTCATAGTCGTGTACTTCGCCATAGAGAAACTTACTTTTAGCCTTTTTATAGATCAAACTAACAGGAATCGCTCCATCCCAATCTTTATCCACTTTATCAATCCATTGCTGTTGCTTCTCATCGATTAAAACAACTACTTCTGACTTAAGTTTATTGTCTTTGATAAAAGGTATTAATTTAGATTCAATTTTATTGGGGAAATCAAGACTGACCAATATCGATTTATATTTTTTCCCTTTTAATTCCTTTAATAATTTCTCGAATAATGGAAGCTCTTGTACGCAAGGCTTGCACCAGGTCGCCCAAAAATTTATAAGATAAGTGGTATCGTTATTCAGGTGAAATAGATGTTCCATATCTTCAAACTTTTCATAGATCTTGGGGCTACTTACCTTATCTTCAACTTGTTCTACAGTTGTCGCTACAACAACACTTTTTGAAACCTCGTCAGTTTGCTTATTTGTATCTGAACAATTAAGGACAATCCCTATTAAAAGTAGGATAAAAAACAAATTCTTAATTTGCATATATCATTCTTTTAGTTTCAACTATTTGGCCATCTATCACCAAGCTATACGCATATACACCTGGAATGTGGCCATGGTGCTTATGTTCATACATGATTTCATTTATACCCAACCTCAATTTTATTGGGTAGCTTACAAGCACCTGTCCTTCCAGATCTACCACCATTATCTTGGCTTCTTTATGATCTACTACTTCCTCGACAACGACGACAATATTGGTAACTTCATCAAATGGATTTGGCCTATTTTGCATTAAATGAACTTTTTTCTGCAACCTCTCTACTTCTTTTGTAGCTGTAGGCCCTGTGGTACGTTCCCAGATCTCATTAGAGAAAAACGACTCTATCCCTCGATCATCAACGGTGCATGCGGAGAGCACATAAAAGCCAGAAGACAAACCTGTTATACTTGCAGTCTTACTGTTCACAGTAATTAAAGTATCCCAAGTATTCAGACCTATGTCCCTGATCGCGACACGATATTCACCGTAATCGTTTGGATCGTCAATATCAATTTGAAAGCCACCAGGTATTTCTGTCATATCAAAAGATACTGGAGGTATTGGAGCAGTCGAAGCAACAGCGATCGCGTTACCATTGATTACTCCATTTCTGCTTAAGTAATTAAAATCAACATAAAAGCTATCTATAGAACCATTGGTATCCGTATCAACACCTAGGACATCATCTGAGGTATGTTGTCGATCCATGTAATTGTCTTGAGCAGGATTGCCATCACCATGTTCATAAGCAGAAGTAAACCGTAGAGCTTTGAACCCTTTTGGTGGAAATGGTATGTGATCTCCCCCTCTTCCAGAACGATCTTCGGGTGTCATTATATTGATGGTGTTAGTATTTGAAGTATGAGGAATTATCATCTCTTTCTGCTGCAATTTAGTCCACCGTACCAATTGTTTATTTGCAGAATTAAAATTGCCTGCTGAATATAACCGTACATTTGTAGTATCCTTTGTTCCCACCTCAGGACAGCCAGGCGGGGAGGCTGTATTTCCGCAAAGCACACCTCCAACAATATCGTTGTTAAAAACTGCTACCAGTTTGATGTCATTATCCTGACACCAAGTAGCCAATGCTTCTGCGCCGATCAAGCCTTGCTCCTCTCCTACTGTCAGCATAAAAATGATAGTCCTATTAAAAGAATACTTGGACATCACTCTAGCTAATTCTAAAACCAAGGCAGAACCAGAACCATTATCTTCCATCCCATGTGCCTCGCAATCTGGATCACAGAGTGTTGCACATCTAGAATCAAAATGCGCTTCTACTAAGATGGATTCATCAAACTGAGGCCCAGTGCCAGGCAAAATGGCAAGAATATTTTTATGATCAGAAACACCACAAACTGTTTGCTCGAATTTTAAGAATGTAGGAATCAGTCTATTCTCATTATCATCAGAAATTTTTTGAAACGCTGCAAGAGCCCAATTTCTAGCAGCGCCGATTCCACGAGTGGTACTAACAGTATCGGAGACCGTATTTCTTGTATGAAAACTGGACATCTTCTCTAAATACTCTTTTAGATTATTTGGCTTTATCTCATTAATGAGATTTTCGCTGATTAGGTAAGGATCTTCAATTTGGATTGTGGCTTCAAAGTCATCAGGGTTGAAATTTCCTTTTAGAACATCAGAAGCCACTGATCTTGTAAAGTGAATATTGCTCTGAGCATTACTAAGAAAATTAAGACTAGCGAATATTAGTATGGCTATTAATCTCATAGGTATGGTTTTATCCTATGAAATTAAGTTTTTTTTTTAATAAATATCAATTGCTATTGAACAAGGTTGAAAATGGGGTCTTTAGAGGACATATTTTATTGATGCATCTTATGAATTAGCCGTTTGATAACCCATTTTTTCAAATCAAGTTCTAGGTCCTTTGAATTTTACTCCTGCTTGAAAACCCACTTTTCTTGAATTTATAAGCTCATCATTAGAATTATAAATGTCTGTGATATTTGACACGCTACTTTCAAAACCAAAATATGGTGTCCAAGTGAAAAAATTATTCTTTATATCTAGACCCACTTGGCTAAATACACTATGGTAATTTTTGTCTAATATTAAAACACCTACCTCTTCCTGTGCAGTCACATTAATATTATAACTGTAGCCAACAGAAATTAGAGGATCGACCTTCTTCCCTTGAAAAACATATTGAAGGTACAAGGGCAATTGAACTTCTATATTTCCTTGTTCAATTTCTTGTTGGGAACTAGTAAGAGGATTAAACTGCGAAAATTTACTTTCTCCAAGAACTATTTTAGGTTGGATACCTAATAAGAGTGATTTGACAATAGGGGCTTCTGCTAAAATTCCGATTGCCACTCCACTTGTTCTTATGTCAAAATCATTTATATCTTCATCAAAATAAATTTGTCCTTTCTGGTATTCCATGAGAATTCCATATACAATATTATTTTCTTTTTGGGCATTCAGTTGGGTTGTAAAAAATACAACGAATGTAATGAGGATAAAAGCAATGTAATTTTTCAAATTTTTAATTTTTTGGTACTTTGTTTAAACCATTAATTGCCTCAAATATTTTGCTTGATACAACTTTAACATTTTCTCGAAAAGGCTTTCCGAGTATTGGAACCAGGCCATACACTTTGATTCCTAAATGAACAGCTTTTTTTCTATGATCTCCTTGCTCCACAAATGAAAGTTGGCTAGTAGCTTCATCAAGGCTGTGTTCAAAACCGATAAAAGGA
>ENA-ORXM01000822-ORXM01000822.1-marine-metagenome-genome-assembly--contig:-NODE-822-length-48589-cov-4.175792_pt1 | contig 48589 bp, 46 predicted proteins | sample MGYA00237867_ERZ511480 | MGnify/ENA primary metagenome ERZ511480 (study PRJEB26309, sample SAMN06266103) | marine metagenome | isolation source: Algal blade | place: United Kingdom:Sidmouth, United...
ATGCCCATGCCCGTAATCCTGGGTAACTGCGTAACCTACGAAGTAGCCCTAAAACTAATGGAAGCTGGTGCTGCTGCAGTATTAGTCGGAATTGGCCCTGGTGCTGCCTGCACTTCCCGTGGTGTACTAGGAGTAGGCGTACCTCAAGCTACTGCTACTGCTGACTGTGCTGCTGCTAGGGATGACTATCATGCTAAGACTGGTAGATATATTCCCGTGATTGCTGATGGTGGTATTCGCTATACCGGCGATGTTGTAAAAGCCTTGGCCGCAGGTGCAGATACTGTAATGGCTGGTTCTTTGTTTGCCGGTACTGATGAGAGCCCCGGAAAGACTGTCATTTATGAGGGACGTAAGTTTAAAACTTACCGTGGTATGGGTTCTCTAGATGCCATGGACGAGGGTTCAAAAGATCGCTACTTTCAAGATGTTGAAGATGACATAAAAAAGCTTGTGCCCGAAGGTATTGTGGGGCGTGTGGCTTTTAAAGGAAGCCTTGAAGAGGTGGTGACTCAAATAATTGGTGGGCTAAGAGCGGGCATGGGTTACTGTGGCGCAGCAACCATTGGTGCCTTACAAAATGCCAAGTTTGTGCAAATTACACCTGCTGGCATGCATGAAAGTCATCCGCATGATGTGTTCATCACAAAAGAAGCACCAAATTACAGCCGGCGTTAATGCTGATAGTAAATTTTCATTTTTTTGTCAAACTCCTCTCTGAATTTATTAGAGATGCTAAAGGTTTTTCCTCCAGAAACAACTCGTGAACCGTTGATTCTGCCATCGAAATTTTCTGCTTTAATATTAATAATTGAACTACCACTTATTTTCACGAAATGAGGCGGTAGATTTTCCATTATACCTGAAAGCGAGCCTTTTAAAAAGTATATCTTTTTTTGCAAAGTTTCGAAAACGACGTAGTTTTTTTTAACAAACTCAATACTACCACTCTCATCTTCATATTGGCCAACTGTAAAATAAACAATTTCATTAAAGTTGATGGGTACCCGAGTTATTTCCTCTTGTGTAGTCTGTTTGATATCATTCAAATAACTTGTTAAGCCAATAAGCCCATCTTTTTGTAGTTGTAAGTTTTTGAGTTCTCTACGATGAAGAACTGTTTTAATCGCAATTAACACCTGATCCATGTTTAGCACAGGCTTACTTTTAATGATAAACTGGCTGTGGTTTATGTGTAAGCTTTTTTCGATAGTTAACGGATCAAAGTGACTAGAGAGAATAATAAAAGGAATTTTGTATTTGTGGGTTAGGGCACGACCCACATCAAGACCCGTTTTTTCTCCCTGTAATTCAATATCAAGAAGTACAATGTCGGGTGAGTCAGATTCTATTCTTGATATAGCTTCCTCATAACTTTTCGTATAATCAAGCACTTCAAAGCCCTCACGGATCAATCGCCTACTCAACCGATCATAAATTATTGCCTCATCTTCTACTACCAAAACCTTGTAAGACACTATGCTGGAAATTTAATTTGCAAGGTTGTTCCACTTTCAGCTTGAAGATCTAATTTACCTTTCAGTTGTTCTGTTAATAGGTGCATTATTCGAAGACCAAATGAATCGCTTTGTTTCATTTGAATGTTCGTATTCATACCTACTCCATCATCGGAAAGCTTCATATCAAAAACTTTATTTTGTTCATTGATATCTACTCTTACATAACCATGTTTATCAGGAAATGCGTATTTCATGGAGTTTGTAATAAATTCATTAATAATCATTCCTACTGGAAAAGACTTTGTACTATCGAGAGAGAGCGTTTTGGGGACATTTACAAATAGTTGAATGTTATTGTTCGGAAATGTCTGCATTATGTCTGTACCAAGTTGATTCACGTATTCTTCTAAATTAACTTTTGTTATATCATCACTTTTTACAAGAAGCTCATGTACGCGAGCAATGCTGCCAATTCTGTTTTTGAGTTCATGCATAACTCTAATCGTTTTTTCGTCTTCAATTGCTTTTTCAGAAGTATCGAGAAATGCATCTACTAAAGACAAATTGTTTTTTAACCTGTGGTGTAGTTCACGCTGAAGGTTTTCAATGCGTTTCTTTTGCTTGTCGCTATTCCTGTATGAGACAAAAGCCACCCCACCGAGTAACGCAGTGGCCCCAAGCCCCAAACCCAGCAGATTGTTTCTTCTATTTGCCCGGAGTGTACGTAGTTCTTGTTGCTGGTTTTTCTGTTTAAGTTGAAGGTTTTCGTTTTCTTTTTGGGTGACTTGGTATTTTGTTTCAAGTTTTTTAGTAGTCTCTAAAATATCTTGGTTATATATTTCTTCAGCCAAATTAACTCCGTCGTTTAAGTATTGTAGTGCAAGCCTATAATTACCCGATAAACTCTCTATTGTAGATTGTCTAGTTAGTGCTTCATGTTGTATAACTTGATATTCTTTTTCTAAGGCAATATCTAAGCATTTTTTATTATGTACGCGAGCTTCTTCCAGATTATTCAAATCAATATAATATTCACTAAACTCACCATTAATTCTAGAAATTTGCCGTTGATAATCAATTTTTTCTGCAATATTCAATGATTTCGTAAGATAAAATCTACAGGAATCTGTATTGGCTAAATTTCTGAACCTTGAACCAATGTTGTAGGCTGCTTCGCAAGCTCCCCTGTCCACATCGTTTTCTACATAAATGTTGAAAGCGGTCCTATAAAATTCTATGCTTTTTGAATGATTATTATCTCTTTCTCCATATAATCTGCCAAGGTTGTTCAGAATATTGGCTTTGTAAACTGGCGTGTTCAACTTATCAAATTCTTTTAAGGCGTTTAAAAAATAATTTTCAGCTTCCTTATAATCTTCCAATTGTAAAAACGAGACCCCAATTAGATTATTTGTATTGGCAATGAGAAATTGATTGTTAATCTCTACAAAATTCTCTTTCGCTTCAAGAAAATACTTAATTGCTACTGTTGGTGAACCAGAGTTATCAGCAACCAAACCAAGCATATAATTATTTAGGCCCAACCCCTCAGTGTCACCTATCTTACGATTGAGTTCTAATGCTTTTGAGTAATAGTACTTGGCAGAATCAAAGACCTCAGTTGAATAATAATAACGACCAAAATTACCTAATATCATTGCAGACTCCTTATCATTCTTCAAACCTCTAACGATACTATAAGCTTTTCTTAAATAAAATTTCGCAGAGTCATTTTCAGAGTTTTCAATAAAGTAGATGTGTTTCAGGTTTAATGCTTTTACTTGATAGTATTCATTTTTGAGTGTTTTTGACTTATTGTAAAGTCTTTCGGCATAAAATAGAGTGCTGTCTAAATCGTTGTATTGAAATGCTTTCGTGAATTCGTATAGTAGTTCCAATTTTTTATCAAGATCATCCTGCTCAATCATCAGTTTCCTGATACTGTCAATTTCGTGAGTCTGTGCTTCCATACAAAGCGAACATAAAATCAGTGCAAAAGAGATCAATAGTTTCATCAGTAGAGTTTCATTAAAGATAAGAACACCAACACTTTAACTGAAATGAAAATTTATAATAATGCCTATAACTTTTTTCTCCTCAATATTTGGCATGTTTTCCCTAAAATAGAATGAACTGGCATTTTGGTTTTTTAGAAACCCAATTATTTATCAAATTGGTGACTCAAAACTATGATTTATGGATATTAGAAATTTTACAATTTTGTTTTTTACTGGTTATTTTCTTCTTGGGTGTGGATCAACACAAACCATAACCCAGACGAAATACAACCCACATTTTAGCTATACACCATCTGAGCGATCACAAATTACAAATTCAAGCCTTAGTGTAGCAATAATTGACCCTGTGTTTTCTGATGGTAAAGATAACAACTTGGTTGAGCCATACACGTCTTTTGTAGGAAACATGGCCGATGATTTTGAGGAAACTTTAAATGCAAGCGGTTTTAAAATTAAGGGACCTTATGACTCTAGGGACGAGATGGTATATACAGATAAATTAAATACAGACTTTGCTCTAGAGATAGAAGTTGAAATGCTGATTGAAAATGGCGATTTTGGAGTTAGAAGTTTGCCATTTGGTGAGGCGCTTCTTTACAAAGATGCTTATAAAGTGGGTGGTACTTTTTATCATAAAGGACGAATAATAATAACAGCTACTGATCCAATTGATGGTGAAAAATTCTGGAAAAAAACCGTAGACTTAGATAGGAAAGCGGTTACTTGTAATGGCACCCTAAAGTTTACTGGACCTGTAGGAGAACTTGATGACGAGATGCTAATGAGAGATATTGGAGTTTATAATCCAGTCGCAAGGGTTTTAGAAGAATATTATGCTGATGCCATGAGTTCTCTCTCTAGACAAATTGATCCAAGGGAGATGGAACAAGTTTCAAAGCAAATTAAAGCTAAACGAAATAGAGTTGGACAGTAGTTTATTTGAGGCTAGAGACTTGGTTCAACAAACCAACATATCAAAAGAAGATCAAATTGTTTTGTTCCGTGAGTTAGGTGGTACAACAAGTCGTGATAAGAAAATTGAGGAACAACAAATTCCCCAAAAACCAATTTGGCTGTATGTATTTGTGAATCTTATACGATTTTACCAATTGAATATTTCGAAGAAATTAGGTAATCGTTGTGTATATGATCCGAGCTGTTCTCACTACGCTGAGGCGGCATTCCGTAAGAAAGGATTACTTACTGGAATGAAACTGACTATAAAAAGATTAAAAAGTTGTCGACCAAATAACGGCGGCATTAATGAAGTATTTTAAATAAATAAAATGGACTATAAAATTGAATCAATCGGAGCTTCTTTTAGTAAAGGAGACATTAAACAATTAGAATCGCAACTTTCGGTTCAAGCAAGTGAAGGGTATCTTTTTCACTCTGTTTTTCAAGTGCAAAAAACTGGCTGTATGGGTATTGGTAAGCCAGAAATCACATATCTGGCTGTATTTGTGAGGGAGGATTAAATATTTAATTAAAATAATCCCAAAACAAATGAAATATTTTCTCATTCTTTTACTGATGAATTCCCATATTTTGATGTCACAAAATATGGGGGTGTTCCAAATGGGGGAGATATATTCTATTGAATATTTTGATCCTTTGGCATATGACATCAGCGCTTTATCAAAAGCCTTAGCAGGTGACTTTAGGACTTATGAAATCATAGAATGCCCAGATTGTGATTGTACTGAAGATTACCCTCAAAGTCACCCTTGTAGAAGTTGTTGTTTTTTTGAAGGGACTTCAGAACATGTCGGTTCAGAATCAAGATTTTTTATCAACGGCGAGTTGGTAGAACAACTTGGGCAAAATACTGAACCAGACCTAAATAGTTTAACACGAAAAGTAAGAACAATCAATACTAAGATGATTTCAATTTCCGATATAAATGCTACTAACCAAGATATTGGCGATTCTCAAAAATTGGTTGAAGTATTTGATACATCAAATCCTAATATTGATTTTCAAATTTTTTTTAATGGGTTTCCAATACCAGAATTTGAATACCAGAGTCACCAAATTCGAGATGCTTATATAACCGAAGATTATATCTACGTATTTGTAATGCCCCTGAGTGGGTTAAATGTAGAAGCCAGAAAAGAATACGATGGAGATCACGCTGGGAACATTGAACCAATGCCAGGTGATAATATATTAGTATTTGATTACGATGAAAATTTAGTGAATCAGAAATCATTATTAGAACATAATCTACATAGTTTAAGAGTAAAATCCTTTACACAGGGACCTGATGGTAATTTTTATTTTGTTGCGACTGACGAAGACAATAGTCCCTTTTTGAAGTCATTAGTGAAAATGAGCCCTGAATTAGAGGTTCTTAATAAAGTACAATTTGCTGTAGATATAAGTCCAGAATATCCAGACGTGGTAGATTATAATGTTTTTTCCCCAATTTCATTTTATCCTTCTGATGAGGATGAATTTACAATTAGCATATACCAACAATATCTTTTCTTATTTGACCAGGACTTAAATAGTTTTAGTTTGGGTAACCAATTTCCTGAAAATTCCTCAGCAAATATTTTATTTCATGATTTTAGAAATCTAAAGACATCTTCGATAGCTCAAGACCAAGAAAATGTCCATGTACTACAATATCATTCAAAATTCAACACCTTCTTCTCCTTTTCGAAAAAATATGGTGTACCTATAACCTATAAAAATCTTTTTGCAAAAAATAGTTCAGGCAACCGCACCGATCAAAAATACAATATTGGTGCTATGAATGTAGAATCTGGTGTTGCATCATTTATCGGTCACTTTGAGAACGCGGAAAACGATATGTTTGTGGATGATTATACGTTTCCTTTTACAGAAGATTCAGAGTTAGATGTATTTGAGGCAAGCGTTCTGATAGGTCAAATTTCTGAGCAACAAATCAATATTACTTCGCTAACTCCCTTTGTGGAGATTGTTAAAGATGAAGAGGGAATATTTATTGTACAAGATAACAATTCCGAAAATGAAGATATTAACGTTTTGGTTGAGTTTGAAAATGCTTCTGACCATGAAATAGTTGTGCCTGGAGTTGGGGCAGGTGAAAACGAGTTGAATTTTAATTTATCAGATGAAGATTTGGATTATTTCGTGATAAGAGATCCAAATGACCAAAGTGACGGACTATTTGAAAGCGTAGGAAATCGAAGTTTTTATTATTTTTTTATTGATACAAATCATATACCAGACTATGATTATGACCAAGACGGAGTTGATAATCAGTTAGATGATTGCCCCAATACACCAATGGGTGAAACTGTGAATGCAGAAGGCTGCTCAGACTCACAACTAGATAATGATAATGACGGGGTAAGCAATGCAGAGGACAACTGTATAGATGAACCAAATTCGAACCAAGCAGATCAAGATGGAGATGGTTCTGGGGATGTGTGTGATGATGATATAGATGGCGATGGAGTAAATAATGATACTGATAACTGTCCGAATGAAGTGAATACTGACCAAACTGATACGGATAATGATGGAATTGGTGATGTTTGTGATGGTCAAGATGACTCTGACAGTGATGGAGATGGCGTCATTGATTTACATGATGATTGTCCCAATACACCGATGGGTGAAACTGTTGACTCAGAAGGCTGCTCAGACTCTCAACTAGATAATGACAATGATGGAGTTGTAAATGCAGAGGACAACTGTGTTGATGAATGGGGCTGGTTATTTAATGAGGGCTGCCCCTTACCAACTACTAACTTTCAAATATCATACACTGGAGAAAGTTGTATGAATGAGCAAGATGCTAAAATAGAATTTAGATCGGAGGTAGATACGGAGTTTACTTATCATTTGAGTAAAAATGGATCTGAGGTTAGCTCCGGCACTATAAATGCAAGTAATATGCTAAACCAAATTGACCAACTTTATTTTGGCGAATATCGACTTTGCTTTACTGAACCTATAGATAATTTTGAGCAGTGTTTTACTCTTTTTATTGAAGAACCAGAAGCGGTCTCATTTAGAATAGTTGAAGACTTTGACCCTGCAACTGCTAAGTTGGTTGACTTAAAAGGAACTCCACCTTTTGAAGTGTTTAGAAACGGTGAATTTATTACAGAAACTTATGGTACTTCACTGACTGTGCCAATTGTCATTGGGGAAAATCTTATTGAAGTTAGATCAAGTAAAAATTGTGAAGGAGTGTCTCAATTTGAGATAGTTAGAGATAGTTTTATGATTACGCCAAACCCAGCATCTGGAAGAATAGTATTTCATGGAATCGCAAGTGAATCAATACAAGAAATCTCCTTGATTACCTCCAGTGGTTCAATAACAACTATTGAAGATCAATTAGCTGAAATTGACATCAGTGAGTTAGCAAGTGGTTTTTACGTTGTTAGGATAAAATTAGTAGACGACAGATATTTAATTGGAAAGTTTATAAAACAATAAAACGATGAAATTCTTAAAAGCTTTCCTTTTTTTAAATTCGATCATTCTGTTAATGGCTTGTGGTGGCGATGATTCAGTATTTCAGCCTTCAGTGGACACTGATCGAGACGGTGTAGTCGATTCACAAGATGATTGTCCAAATCAACCTGGCCCAAGTAGCAATGCTGGTTGTCCAGGAGATGCAGTGATAGACACAGATAATGATGGTATTATAGATGATGAAGATCACTGTCCTATGGATCAGGGCCCGATTGAGAATAATGGTTGCCCGTGGGAAAACTTGGTTTTTGGGACGGTAACCAGCCCAACTGATCGTCAGGCCTGTTTAGATATTCCTATTGGCATCACTGCTACAAATACAACTGGTGGCTCAAATGTGAAAGTATACAGGTACGTGATTGACGACCTTACGGATGAAACAGTAGAAAACCAAAACTCTGCCTGGCAAAACTCTACATCTTTTTCAATCCCTAATTCGTTGGTTAACCTTGGTCATGTTTACGACTTATGGCTGGAAGTGAGAGATCCTGTAGCCTCGTTACAAGGTCAATACGACAAAATAAGATTTCATGTTCGCGGTCAACCAGATTCAGAAAATGTTCCACCTGTTGCTGCGTGGATAACACCTGTACAGAATGGAGGTCAAGCTTCTTCAGAAATTGAATGGTCTAATTTATCTGACCTTACTTATGATGTTGAAATTGATGGCGCTCTTGTGGCAAGTGGTATTTCAGACACCAAATATGTTCACAACTTACAAACGGGCAGCTATGATGCAAAGATTATTTCAAGACAACAAAATGGATCACAGAGTGAAACCGCAACACCATTCCAATTTTTAGTCCCTTAATAACCAAATTATAGCCGGCGTTAATTTTCTTTAAAAACGGCCATTCTTTTGAGAACGCCGTTCATTTCATCAACAAAACTTTTGTAATCTGCAACCGATTCTTTCGGGTACATTCCTCTAGTTTGCGTATAGACCGTTTTTACCTGTAGCATTTGTTCAGCAGAGTTATACTCTGTATTAAAGCTTGCAGCCGTTGTCGATAAACTGACCGGATCTTTCTCAACGTTTTCTACTGTGTAGCCATCAGGTAAGTGATAGGTAATATCCATAACTTTACTGTACGAATAAGGCAACACCATTGGGTGTTTTCTGTTGTCAAGACTCTCTGGTGCAGATCGGTTATTTTGAAAATGTAAAGGCGTTAGAAATAACCTACTGCCAGTTTTGTTAGCCACGTTTTTTGACTCAAACTCAGCCTTGAGTTCTACGCCCATTCCAGAAGGTGCAGTTTCAATTGTATAGTCGACAACTTCGCTGTTTGGTAAATCAATAATGTCTGATAGTTCTTCTTCAAAATCTGATTCAGACATTCGCTCAGAAGTATGATATAAATATTCGGCCATGACACCAATTGCCGTATACTTCATTTCTATTTTCGCACTACCATCTTCACGTAAATACACATCTAATTTTCGAGTAGCCGAGTCTTGTTCTGGCTTTGTTTTAGGCGTTTCTACTAATTTACTTTCTCCATTTGGCTTTATCATCAGGCCTTTTCTATCCATAGTAGAACTGCCCAAATAATTAAATGGTTGCACTTGACTCGTACACTCCAACCAAATGGTATCTTGTTCATTGGGTACAGCCAAAATCACATGGTTAAAGCCATTATAAGCAATCTTATCTTCTTCAAAGTTTCTTTGATCGCCATCGCGAGTAGAGTGAATTAAAACCGGGTGTGATTCTACGCCTACTTGTTGTAGAAGAGATTTTGTATATGTGGTTAATGCTTTACAATCTCCGAAAGAGTTTTTCTCTACATATTCTGCCGGAAAACTTTGCCAACCTCCAACACCGAGTTGCACGCTTACGTACCTAGTTTTCTGCTGTAAATGCTCATAAATTAGTTGTACTTTTTCTTCCATGTTGCTCGCTTGTTCTAATTTATATTGTATAGCTGAGAGTACGGCAGCATCTATATCGTAGCGATCTTCGTTTAGCCTGTAATAGAAATCTCCTAAGCTGCTCCAACTTTCAAAAGAGCCACGATAGCCTTCAATGTCAAAATCGTGTAGGGAGTAAATAAGATGGGGTAATTGAAACGCTGACGGAGGGCCGAAATCTTCTTTTTTTAAAGCGTGTAGGTTTTTAGCTTCAAAATAGAGTCGTGTTGGTTTTTTTACATCTTGTGTTAGCTTAGCATCATGCAAATGATACTCAAGTGTAAAGTCTAAAGTGGCTGGCTTTTCAACTTCAAGGCTCACAAGCTCTACATAAGATTTTGGATTCGCATGCAGATACCATGTTGGATTAAGCAAGTAAGTGTCTTTGATTTTTTTAGAATATGAAAACTCAATTGTGAATGGATAGTCATATTCGCTAACTCCGGCGTATTTATAACGATTATCTGTAAAAAGTGATGATTCGAAAAGTGAAACATCTTGAATTTCTTTTGCTTTATACTTCTTTATTTCATCGCCTTCAGCGTCAAAAACGCTCAAATTAAAATCGTTCACCACCTCTCCATTAGAGTAAGGAACAACAAAATCTGAATAAAGATTATAGTCGGTATCATTCATAAGAGTGACTACAAGCTTGTTAAACTCAAATGCTTTGTTCCCTGTGAGTTGAATCTTAGTGATGTCTTTTCTTACAATACTGTTCTCTGTACGAATAATATCGCTATTGATATGTTCAATTGAATAAGGTTTTGCATCCTCAGCAAATGATTGAAAACCAATGCAGAGTAAGAGTAAATTAAATACCGTTTTCATCAATTTTTTTTAAGGTGTACTGTTTACTAGTTTCTTCAATCAGCTTATCAAAGTATTCTTGTAACATGCTGTATTTGTTTGGCTGAATAACTGTGCTGTTGAATTCTTCGGTGTATTGTATTTCCAATACGCCATCCTTTTCTTCCGCTACAATCATAAATTGGGCATCATCAAAGAGAGACACTTTCACAGGTCGTGGTGCTTCTTCTAACTGGTAGCCCTGGGGTAATTCAACAGTGATTGTGTAAATGTATTTATACGGATGTTGAAAATCAACCGGGTAGTTACGCTTTGGCTTAGTAAAAGGATTTTCCTGCATAATCTCAAAAATGATCGGATTGAAGTAAATAAACTCATTCAACGACTGTGCATGATCAGCGAGAGTGAACTTGCCTTCAAAACTAAAATTCGCATAATTTTCGTTGGTGTCTCCAGACTTTGTGTCTTCCATAATGAGATCTCCATCTCCATTATACAAATCAATAAAGCGCTCTTCCACACCGTCTTCATCTATATTATAACGATCAGAAATGCTGAGGTAGTTTGAGCTAGACACTTCTACTTTGCCAGAATAGGTGCCATCTTCAAGTAGAGTTGCAGTTATATCATAATGTTTTAACGAGTTTGGAGTCAATTGTTCAACATCAATCCATCCATAATTTTCTTCATCAACTAGCCAACCCTCTATGTTAAAATCGCCCATTCGGGGTAAATAATAAGGACGATATTTTGATGATGCATTGAGAATGATCTCTTTGCCCGATTCTGTTTTTACATAAGCTACAGGGTAAGAGAAGGCGCGCATAGTCGGGTAAATTTTGTCAATATATCCATCGGTTCTTGTACTGATAAGAAGCGGATAAGCTTCTATGCCAACGGTCTGCAAAAAATTGATCAAGAGCATGTTTACTTCACTTACTGTTCCTGTTTTGTCTTTCAAGGTTTTTTTCGGTGTAGAGTCAGGAAATATCCAACCGTCTTTTTCAGTTTCTATTCCAGAAACAACATACTCATAAATGGCTCTGATTTTTTCCATTTCAGACATGCCCATATTCGCAAATGAGTAGAATGTTTCTTCAATTAGTTTTTTATTTTTTTGTTGATCTGTGTATTCCCATTCGAGTATGTTTTCATTCAACTTTTCCCAAGTTGTGTTTAAGATTTGTCTTTCACGGCCAGGATACTTTACTGAATTTAATCTGAATTGTATCTGTTCCTTAAAGTCATTTGCATTTGCAACATAACTCTCATCTTTAAACGCGTCAAGGTTTGTTTTGCCATAGGTGTTTGTTGATGATCCTGGTTTACCATACCCTGCACCAAGATCAATATTTGAGGGAACTACGCTTGTATACACAAAAGGATCATACCCGCGTGTATATTGAGAAAAATCGAACCATTCAGGCACGTCAATTTGCACTTGGCTATACGCTACAGGATGATCTTGGGAAAAATAGAATGTTGGAGGCGTGTACTGACCTTTATTTTCTTGCACATAGCTATATTCAAACACAGTACCTTCTTTTACGTTCGGAATAGCAAAGGAAATTTCAGAATAATCATCATCGAGCTTTTTTTCAAAAATATCTTTCTTTTTAAGTTTGTATTCCTCAACTTTTCCATCTTCTAAATAGTAAGCTGAGGCCTTAATTTGTCTGATATTTTCATCTCGATCAGATCGCTTGTAATACAACTTTACATCAGCTAAATCACTAGCGTTTTGGTTGAGGAGTTTTATTCGCGTATGGTGTGTTTCTACTAAGGAAAGTTCTTCACTAATCACACGGTAGGTAAATTCCACATTTTTAAATAGATATACAGCTTCTGCATCTTCGGCAAATGCCCAACTTTGTTGATTCAAAGAATTTTCAATGTCTTTACCGAAGCGCATTTCAGGCGGCTCAAAATCTTGAGACAACACAGCGGTTGGCAGAAGGAAAAGTATAAAATAAGCTAGTTGCTTCATTGGTGAACTGTTAGTATTTGTTAGTTTGAAGACTTTACAAGGGTTAAGGTCTTGTTCGTTTGCTCCATAAGAGCATCTGTGTATTCACGTAAATAATCAAACTCTTTTGGCAATATGAATGTATTCAGCGAATTAAAGGTGATATTGCCTATAATACTACCACTCATTTCTTGCAGCATGATTACTGCGCTTGTTCTCTCATCAATCATCAATTGTTGAGGCTGAGGCACTTCTTCTAGCTTGTAACCTTCAGGTAGTTTAATATTAAGAGTTATAATTGTACTCTTAGGATATGGAATATCAACGGGATAATCTCTATCTTCTTTTTTGAAAGGATTATCTGATACTTTACCTAAGATAAAAGGATCGAAATAAAGAAAATCACCAATGGAATTGCTGTAATTTGGTATTTCCACACTCGCCGACATTGTAAAATTCTCATAGCAATCTTCAATATCAGAATGGTCGAAGTCTGAGATTTTCATTTTAGAATTGTATTCTGCTTCTTCAAAAAGGTTTTCAAATACCCTCTGGTCATTTTTTTCTTTGAGTTGTTCTCTTTGAGCAATACTGATGAAGCCGGTGCTAGTGCTCTCTATGTTACCAGAAAAATTGCCAGTTGCATCAAGCTCTCCAATAATTCTAAATAACTGTTTTGATACAGGAGCGAGAGATTCGGCATCAACCCAATCAGGATTTGAGGAACTCACCATCCAAGCGCTTCTATTATAATCTTGCGGTCGGGCATGGTCATATGGTCGCATGGTTGAACTTGCGTTGAGCAAAATGATATCTCCCTCGCCACGCTCAGCCATAACAATAGGGTAGCTGAATGAAGCTGGGTCAGCATCTGAAAAGTCAAGATAACCATCTTCTCTTGTACTGATTAACAGCGGGTTTGCTTTGATGCCTGCATTGTGAAGTAAGCTCACCAACAACAAGTTTGCATCAGCTAAATTTCCTGCTCCATTTTTGATAATTTGTTTTGAATTTTTTGAAGGAAACACCCATCCTTCATATTCTATGTCAATATTTTCTGTGACATAGTTATATAAGGCAATAATTTTTTCCTCCTTGGTTTCTTTATGTGCGGCGTAGGTGGTAACCACCTCTTGAATGTGCTTGCTGTCCTTGTAAATATCTGCATATTCATCATTCAATAATGAGTAATTAATATCCTTCCAGCTGCTTACAAAATAATCAATAGGGGAGTTAGGGAATTTTACATATTCAAGTCTGTATCTGTGGTGTTCTCTATAATCATCAATATTTGCAACGAATGCTTCTTCTTTGAAGGCAGGCATATTTGCTTTGGCTAGAATATGTTTTTTAGATGGCACCGATTCGTACCCTGCCCCTAAGCGAACCTTAGAAAATTCATTATCACGTAACACATAAGGTGTAATTCCTTTGTGCCCCTCTTGGTAAGAATACCACTCAGGCACATTAAAACTATTTTGGCTATAAAGAACGGGCACGTCATCATTAAAATACCAAGTGCTCGGTCTGTATCTACCTGGTTTTCTTCTTGTGTACTCAAATTCAAACACCGAGCCTTCTTTCACATTCGGAATGGCAAAAGAATACTCTGAGATGTAGTCGTCTATATCTTTTTTGAATACATCTTTTCTTTTCAATTTGGTTTCTTCTATAGAGCCATTCACCATGGTATAAGAAGAGGCGCTGATCGTGCCAATTTGCTCATCAAGATAAGTAGGACAAAGCAACTTCACATCGGCCAACTCTGTACCTTCTTTTGTAAGCACCTTATAGCGAAAATGATAGGTTTCTTCTAAACCAATGCTTTCACCAATTACTTCAAAAGAGTAATCGCTCTTTGCAAAAAGAATGAGCGCATCATCATCCGTAACAATCTCCCAAGAGTCTTGTTTTACGGCATCTTCGTAGTCTTTGCCAAAGCGCATTTCAGGCGGCTCAAAAGATTGCGAAAACGTTAAAGTAGGAGTGATAAGTAGTAGAAAGTAAAAGATTTGTTTCATATCAATGATTAAAATTTATGACAGAGGAGAATACTAGTATTTTGAGTTGGGGTTAAATTCTTGAACATTCCGCGCGTACACTACTGGTATTGGAAGCGCCTGAAATTGGGGGAATGGATAACAACGAAAACAAAAGTAAAGTTAATTTCATATTACGAATATAGAAAGGTTAGGCTAAAGTATCCTCAATCCAATCACTTTTTTTGGTGTAATCAACAGTGTAATGTAACCCCCTACTCTCTTTTCTTTCTTTTGCGCTACGCGCGATGAGGTAACCAATGGTAATCAAATTCCTCAACTCTAAGAGCTGCGGTGCAACTACTGTATTTGCGTAAAGTCGTTCGGTTTCTTCGTAAAGCAGGTACAACCGATCTAAAGCGCGTTTTAAGCGCACGTTTGAGCGAACAATGCCAACGTATGTGCCCATAATATCTTTTAGTTCGCTCAGAGATTGGGTAATCAGAACTTTTTCTCGGGCAGCAATTGTTCCTTCGGCATCCCATTCGGGTACTTGTTCAGTAAAGTTTTGCCCATCTATGTGTTCTGCAAGATGGTTTGCGCTACGATGACCGTAAACCAAACCTTGCAAAAGCGAGTTTGATGCCAAGCGGTTGGCGCCATGCAAGCCAGTATTAGAGCATTCCCCAATAGCATAAAGACGCTTGAGTGAGGAACAACCATGCACATCAACTTGAATGCCGCCACACATGTAATGCGCAGCAGGAACTACAGGAATGTAATCTTTTGATACGTCGATACCAATAGATTCGCATTTTTCTTGAATATTAGGAAAATGATGCGAAAATTCCTGCATGTTCATGTGTGTGCAATCTAAAAACATGTATTGCTCACCCGAAATTTTCATTTCACTATCAATTGCTCTTGCCACAATATCTCTTGGTGCTAAATCTTCGCGCGCATCGTAATTAATCATAAACGCCTCACCCTCATGGTTTCGCAGAATCGCCCCTTCGCCTCGTACCGCCTCACTCACCAAAAAGTTGGGACTTTCACCAGGGTTATACAATGCAGTTGGGTGAAATTGTATAAACTCCATATTAGCGAGCCGACCTTTTGCGCGGTAAGCCATTGCAATGCCATCGCCGGTGGCAACCGTTGGGTTTGTAGTATTTCTATAAACATGGCCAACGCCGCCTGAAGCAAGAACCACGCATTTGGCGAGTATGGTTTCCATTTTATCATCTTCAATATTTAGGGCATAACAGCCAAAGCAAGTAATATCTGGCGTGAGGCGGTTGACTACTCTACCAAGATGGTGTTGGGTGATAAGGTCAACCACAAAAAAATGTTCGCTCACCGTGATGTTATTGAACTGCTCTATTTTTTGTAACAAGGTACGCTCAATCTCCCAACCCGTAATGTCTTTGTAGTGAAGAATTCTATTTTCTGAATGGCCTCCTTCTTTTCCTAAGTCGTACTCGCCATCTGGTTCTCTATCAAAATTCGCGCCCCAAGAAATAAGTTCTTCTACACGCTGGTGCCCTTCTTTTATAACAATTTCTACAACATCTCGATCGCACAGGCCGTCACCAGCAATCAGTGTGTCTTCAATGTGTTTTTCGAAACTGTCCACTTCAAAATTCCAAACTGTGGCAATGCCTCCTTGAGCCCAAGCTGTATTTGTGGCTTCTTTATTGCTTTTTGTGAGAATGAGAATTTGAACATCGGGCCGAAGTTCTGCTAGTCGAATGGCATGAGATAAACCAGCAACACCTGAACCGATTATAAGGACATCAGTTTTTGTCATGAATACACTTGAATGCTTAAAGTTAAGGTGTTTAGGGAGATGCGAAAAACAGCATCATGGAAATAGGATTCATCAAGGTTTTTTTCTAGGATGTTGAGATGTATGGAAGACATCTGCACCTTTGAACAAATTATCAATTATATCGCAGCCATTTCCACAACTCTTTTACCGTTATTTTTTTTCCGTACATTAAGATACCTGTTCGATAAATTTTGGCGGAAAGCCAAACAAAGAAAATCACCGACACCACTAAACTCACCATAGAAACGGCAATTTGCCAACCAGGCGGATCAAACGGAATACGTGCCATCATAACAATTGGTGATGTGAGCGGAAACATTGAACTCCACACTGCTATGGCATTATTTGGGTCATTTAAAACAGACACCATAATACCCATAGAAATGATGATTGGCATTAATACTGGAAAAACGAGTTGCTGTGATTCATTGTCATCTTCAACAATAGAACCCACCGCAGAAAACAAGCTCGCGTAAATAAAATAACCGCCAAGAAAATAGAATATGAAATAGAACAGCAGCTTGCCGTAGTTATAACTGAAAATTTCGGCGAGTAATTTCTCTGAGCCTTCAAAATCTGCAGACTCTGCCCCTGCCATACCTTGCTCAAACACAGCCGGATCGAAGTTGAATTTGCTGATGAGTATGGGACGCAAAATAGTGTTGAGTACGCCGAAAATCAAACCCCAAATCACGAATTGTGTTACGCCAACTAAACTGATGCCAATAATTTTACCAAACATGAGCTGAAATGGCTTTACCGAGCTCATGATGACTTCGACAATTCTGTTGGTCTTTTCTTCTTTCACACCACGCATTACCATGGTGCCAAACATAATTAAGACAAAGTAGAGGATGATACCGAGAATGAAACCCAGCACAGAAAGAAACTCGCTTGCCGTCTCTCTCGCTTCCTTCTTTTCTACACCAAGTTCGGGCAAGGTGAGGTCTACCTCTAACCGATCTAGTACATCATTTTCAATGCCCAGTTCTTGCATGCGGAGGTTTTTAATTCTCCGCTTTAGTTCACCAACAATATGATCTTTTGGGCCGGGCCCAATACGCTCCGTTGAGTAGTATTTAATGTTATCGTTTACCTTGAAAATATCAATTTCGGGAATGTAAACAATGCCCTCATAATCTGATGAGGCGAATTCTGCTTGCAACTCTTCAAACGATTTGTTGGGATAGGTAAATGTGATTTTGTCTTTATTCGACAGCTTTTGTTCAAAGTAACCACTCTCATCTACAACAGCAATAGTTTTCTCTGAACCTGTGTTTGCAACTACTAGCCAAATCATGAGGCCGTAGAAGCCAATGATGAGCAGCGGCACCAATAATGTTGTAAGTAAGAATGATTTTTTCTTTACCCGAGACCAATACTCACGCTGAATGATAACCCACAGTTTTCTCATAGGGTGTTGCTTTGCACTTGTTCAATAAAAATTTCATTCATGCCGGGCAGTACTTCTGAGAAACTTCTTATTTCTACTTGTTCTTGCAGTAAATCTTTGATGAGTTGTGTGGCGTGTTGATCTTCTTTTAAATGAAAAAGATGTTCGCCACGTTTTAGTTGCTCAACATTGTATTTGCTTGTTAGCGAATTGAGTGGTGAATTGGTAATCAGCGCATATTCGTTCTTTTTAAACTGTTGCTTTAAATCTGCAACTTCGCCTGAGAGAATACGTTTGCCGTTATGAATTAGGGCAATGCGCTCACAAATTTCTTCCACTTGTTCCATTCTGTGCGTAGAAAAAATGACAGAAATACCATCTTCTTTCACCATGCGAAAAATTTCTTCTCTAATTAAGGTTGCGTTTATTGGGTCTAAACCTGAGAATGGCTCATCTAAAATCAATAATTTTGGTTGGTGCATAACTGTAGAAATGAACTGCACTTTTTGTTGCATTCCTTTTGAGAGATCTTCTACTTTTTTGTTCCACCAGTCTTCAATTTGAAAGCGTTCTAACCAATGTAAAATTCTAGATTTTGCCTCTGCTTTAGACAAATCTTTCAGCCGAGCTAAATAAACCAACTGCTCACCGATTTTCATTTTTTTGTATAATCCACGCTCTTCTGGCATATAGCCAATTTGTGCGGTGTGGTGAGGTTTTAATGGTTCTCCGTCAAATAAAATCTTGCCTTCGTCAATACCCGTAATTTGGGTAATCATACGGATTAGCGAAGTTTTTCCTGCACCATTGGGGCCCAGTAAACCGAAGATACTGTTTTTAGGAATGTTGAGTGAAATATCATCAACGGCGGTGACCTCTCGATAGAATTTACTCACCGAGTCAATCTCCAATATATGCATCTAAATAATTTTACCTACAGCTGCAGAAATGGCCATAATGAGTAAGATGAGCAAAATGATTATCATCGTGTGTGTTTGATTAATAAGATGCAAAGCTATATGAATTTGTTACATTTCTCGGCGGAAAAAGTAATAATCAACGAAATCGGTAAAAAGTGTGCACATGACAAGAAAAATTACCTATTTTTGTAGCAAAGTTGAATTCGATGGTTAATGAACCCGATGTATTATATCAAATATATCAGTCAGGCAAGCAATTACAGCCTTTGCTTTTATTAAAAGAAGTTTCTGGGTTGCCAGATCGTAAGCTTGCTGATTTTTTGAATGTAAGTGAAAAAAGTTTGCGCACATATAGAAATGAGCCAAGTAAAATATCAATACAGCTAAAAGAGCATGTATTGTTGTTAGGCTATTTGTATGAGTTAGGTCATCAACTATTTACTACTGATGGCGGGTTTGATCAATGGCTTGCTACACCAAACTTTTTCTTTGATGATCAAGCGCCCGAATATTACTTGAATACCATTAACGGTATTCGATATGTGTATAACCGATTACTCGCCATGCAGCATGGTGATAATGTGTAACGCATGATTGTTTATAGAATTGCTGCTGCGCAATATGCAAATAAATTATTTGCCTCAGGCAAGCCAAACCGGTGGAACTTGGCCGGTGATTACGTGTTATATGCGGCAACTACTCGATCGTTAGCTACGCTTGAGTTAGTTGTACATAGAGCAGGCATACGCATGCAAGAAGATTTCAAAATGATGGTTATACGAATTGCTGACGGGGCAAAAAAGAAAACGGTTTTGCATACCCAGTTAGCAACCGATTGGCATACCATGCGCGGGCAACAGGAAACTCAATTAATAGGACATCGCTGGGTGGAACGTAGAAAAAAGGTGGTAATGCGTGTGCCCTCTGTAGTGATTCCACAAGAATGGAACGTTGTGATCAATACAGAGCATAAAGAGTTTAAAGACCAAGTAAAGTTAATTGACCTGGAGCCATTCGCTTTTGATAGGAGGTTGAGGTGATTTGATGGTGATTTGATGTGCTTACTTGTTGATGCGGAAGTGAGAGGGTTTTTAGTTGGAAAAACTGAACTTAGTGTAAAAAAGTCTCTAAATGTGTTTTGAAAATTCGGCGAATTAAACTAAGTTAGTAAATGATATGAAACCTCACCCCTTGGGTTTTTACTTTAACAACTTACTTTAATTTACTGATGATGAAACAATTTTCGCTACTCGCTACTCGCTACTCGCTACTCTTTTAGGCGTGCTTTTTTTCGTTTGGAGCTGCCAAGAAGATGACACTGAAGCACCGACGACCAAATTACCTGAAATTACAACCCAACAATTGTCAGAAAAATACCAACCAATAGATGTTGATGAATTTAAAGAAACAAATTTTTACAGAAAAGCTTCTGAATTACAACAGGCAGGTGACAATTTTTCAACAACGGGCGACTCTGATTATGAAAACATTGTAGATTCTTTAGACCTTTCTATTGCTGTGCAGTTTGAGCAAGAAGACACCATCTATTACACCATTCCCTACTACGATTATTTTGATGACTATTTTGTGAATTTGCATATTGAAGAGTCTGGTGAAGAATTGGAAGTTATACGAGTGACTTACACAGAATTTCTAGATTCTATTAGTGCTTTTGGAGAAATTATTGATCTTGAGTTCAATCCAATCAACGGGATATCATCCGGAGACGGAAATGGTGATGATGAAAACGAGCAATGGGATTGCCACATAGAATTTTTTGAATACTGGGAAGATTGTTGTTATGTAGTGGAAGCGTATGAAGTGTGTGACTATGTAGGTGGTGGAGCGGGTAATGGTCCAAATGACTCAGGTGGGTCATCACCACAAGGTTCCGGTAATTCTGATGAAGACCCATTACCAACTACCACTCCAATACAACCAGAAAATGAAGATAATTGTGAAAGTGGTGGACCACTTGATTTGAATGGAAATTGTGCAATCGAAGCTTATGAGGAGTGCCTAGGTGATGAAGGACAGAGCAATTGTTGGATACATTGCGTAACATACGTGAATGAAGCTGGAATTACACTTTGTGTAGATGAAGATAAAAGACTGCACGACATACAAGTGGAATTACCCGATTTATCACCTGAGGAAGTGAGTTGTTTTACAGGCAACCAAGAACAACAAATGGCTATTTTATCATACCTTGATGAAGATAACGCTGATGAAGAACTGGCTTATGGTTTCGCACGTTTGCTTTGTGAGGTTGAAGATGCAAGATTTGACCGCTATCAAGAGCTAGATTCTGTATTACAAGCCAACCCCAATGCACTAATTGAAGATTGTTTTGATTCAGATGATGAATACCCAATAGAATTTTGGAGCGATTTAGCAAGCCTTGTCCCCAATAATGATTGCTTAAATAGACTTGATTCCCTTAATGGAAATTGGGAAGTACAATACCTTGCTGATCCAAGTACTCCAAAAGTTAATTTAGATTATTTTGCAGTTAACATAAGCGAGTTGCCAATAATTAAGGGTTAATGCAAGTGCGCAGGATTTTTTTGAGTATTGGAGACTAAACATAAATGACTTCGTTGAGGGACATTCCACAGAATTCAATTTTCATAACAGTTTTGATGAGCAATATTGGTCATCTGATAATCCTATTACTACAGTATTTGACATAAACATATTCCCAGATGATGGAGCTGTAATTTGCTCGGATTATTGTTTGTGTTCTGATTCGCATTGGGTTTTTTCTACACTTAATGCTCCAGTCGGTTGGTTTGGTCCAAATGTCGGTGTGCACCCTGTGAGTGGTAATAGAAAGTTTGGTTATACTATTAATCTAGATGGAAGCTATACCTTTTACACACAAGGGGCTGACAGACTATCAAAAGGTCGACATAATTTATTCCCAAAAAGATCGATGGCTGGTGCTGATGCTTTGTGGTTCACGTTACAAAACGAACTGGTGGAATTTGTTAATGACAATGGTGGAGACGCAACTGAAATCCAAGCCGTAAGGAATAGACCTAATTGGGACGAAGTGGAAGACATGTTAAGATCTGGTACCCCAATAACATCACTGCCATGCGAATAAGTAGCAAAATATTTCTGTGTTATGCTATTTTATTTGTAATGCATGGTATGGCGAGTTTCTTCCTAGTAAAGAATAGTTATTTTTTGGGGGTGGTTTATTTAACGCCACTATTGATTCTTATTACTTTAATATATTTTTTTATTGATAACAATTGGGATAAATATGGATTGATATCAATTATAATTGTTCATTTTTTCCTTCTTTTTATTGTAATTAAGAATTTGCAAGGTTATTCAACCAAAATAACGATGATGGACTGGTTACCAAACCCAAACAATTCATTTGTTTATATCAATTTCTTGGCCTTCACGATTTTTCACCTTATAATAAGAAAACGAACTATAACAGAAAATAAAAAAAATAGCGAGTAACACAATTTATTTTGAGCTTTAGAGAAATGATTAATTTAGTAGTGAGTTCAGAGTTGTACTACTTTGAACTCGCTACAGTTTTTTAAACCGTTGAAGAGCAAACTTGGCTAAGTTTGCAAAATGATATTCAAGATTGGGTTGAACAGTCAGACTATGATGGTGAGGCGCAAATCTTGAACCCCGTACAAGTGCCAATGAATAGTGAGAAAGTTAAAGAACTACTTACTCAAGACGATTCTATACCTGATACGATAAATTGCGAGTAATGAAAAAGTTTTTTTATTATTTGTTGATCTTGTTAAGTTTTCTTTTATTGCTACTTTTTTTAGAAGACATTTCCACTCAACTTGATGGAATTATTGACGCAAACCCTAGTTTAACTATAAACAATTTACCACTTCCTTAATGAATTATTACAAAATTGTAGAGGTAACACCTCCAAGCTATTATGGTACAATCCCTCAGTCACAAAAAATGACTGAGGGGTATGATTATTCTGCACCGAACTCAATATCGAAAACATCAATGTTTGAGAAAATTGAAAATAGTCCAAACTTTGATGCAATACATTTGGAGTATGGGGCAAAATTGACAGATTGGATCAGTTCCATGAATACAATTGCATCTCAAGCTATGCTCATTGTGAGTACAAAATTGTCCTCAACCATTTTGACACATAAAATCCAACAAGAATTACAAGTGTTTGATGCATATGTAATGTGGCGCAAGAAGAAATATAATTATAAGGCCTTATACTCGTATAACCTTGCTCTTGATTATGTAGATTTTAAAAATAGCAAATTAGCAACGATTGATTGGATAATGCGTAGTAAAATTGACGATCTTACTATTAACTCAAAAGAAGAGTTTAATTCTGAAAAAGAATACTATAGATCTAATTTAAGAGAATTGAAAAGGTATGTTTCGTTCTCAAGGTTATCACTAAAAAAACAAATTAACCATGATTTTTTTAGACTTTCTTTAGATGGAGGAGCTAGTGGCTATTATGTATCAGAACAATTAAAAAATGCAATAAAAGAAGCCGAGTGCACAGGTATTGCTTTTACATCAGTTGAGGGATTGAATTGGGTGAGGGAGTGATTACAGTCGTTAAATTCTACCTTCAGAACAAATAAAAGTACCAAATGGGTTAATTGAGATACTGTTATCACAGACAGACGAAGTAATTGAATCTCAACTGATTTGTGAATGATGCGAAGAATATGTTATTATGTCATTTTGATTTTACTCATCAGTGTGTTCACCTCGTTGGCAGTACATTTATTCGAACTTCCGTTTACTTCTGATAATTTTTTTAGAGGCATCTTAGGTACAAGCTTCTATCACCTAACATTCTTTGCACCGTTTTCCCTGTTTGCATATTTCTATTCAATACTACTTTTTTATTTTAATGAGCTGAAAAAAATGAAATCAATATTTTCTAGTTTGTATGCTTTTTTTATCAGTCTTTTTTCTGTGTGTTGCTTGGGTTTATTTATTTCAATAATAACGAAAAATGAAATCAGTTACGGTCTTCCCATTAGTTCATATGTAATCAACTTTGCTTGCTCAACTTTTATTTTCACCTTGCTTATGATACCAATTCACAGCTATTGTAGAAAACGGTTTAATTTTTTACATGAAGCGAAGTAGGTGATTTCTAGAAAGTGACTTCACAATTTGTATTACTTGAATTTCACTCCCTAACAAACTGCCACAGTAATTCCGCAGGGTGTAATGCCCGTTTACCTGTGCCATCTTTAATTTGATGCCGACAAGACGTTCCCGAAGCAACTAAAATGGCATCATTACTCATGTTGCGCACTGCCGGTAATAACACCAACTCTCCAATCTGCATACTCACTTCATAATGTTCCTTCTCATACCCGAATGAACCCGCCATACCGCAACAACCGCTCGGAATGAGATGAACTTCATGGCTCACTAGTGAACAAATTGTTTGTAAATCGCTTTGCCCAATCAGTGCTTTCTCATGGCAATGCCCATGAATATAAATCGGCCGATTTGTTTTTTTGAACTGACTGGGTTTAACATTCCCCGCTTCTACTTGCCTTACAAGAAATTCTTGCAAGGTGAATGTGTTTGCCGCTACAGCCATTGCTTGCTCACGTTGCTCACCGCGTAACAGACTCAACGTTTCATCTTTAAATGTTAAAATGCTTGATGGTTCAATGCCAACTAGCGGTTGCTCAGTGGTCACTTTATCAGCCAGCTCGCCTATATTTTTTTCTGCATGTCGTTTTGCTTGTGTTAACATGCCTTTTGATAAATGTGCGCGACCACTATTTAAGCCAGTAATCAACTTGACTTCAAACCCCAAGGTTTCTAACAGTTGTATAGTGGCTTTGCCAATGTCAACATCAAGTGTCTCAGTGAATTCGTCTATGAATAAATGAATGGCATGTTGATGTGGTTGTTGCCGTTGATTCTTATGCCATTTTACAAGATCAATCGATTGAATTTTGGGTATTGATCGGGCTTGCGCAAACCCCATTACAGATTTTGACAGCTTGCTGTTTACCAATGGATTCACCAGCCCAGAAAACCGTTTCACTTTCCTGATCATTTCAGAGTTGTTTGCGATGAGCTTACTCCGCCTCGGCACACCAATTTTTACATGCCGTTGATGCGTTGCCTCCGCCTTCAATTTCGCCATGTCTACGCCGCTTGGGCATTCACTCTTACAGGCTTTGCAACTCAAACACAGATCAAGAGATTCGAAAATTTCATCATCTAAAAAGGCATCTTTCACGTTCGGCTTTGATAGAAATTCTCGTAACGTATTTGCTCTTGCCCGTGTGCTGTCTTTTTCATTTTTTGTTGCCTGAAAACTTGGGCACATGGTACCGCCAATCACTTCTGTTTTTCTACAATACCCAACGCCATTGCATTTCTCAACAGCTCTCAGCAACCCCATATCATCACTAAAATCAAACACGGTATCAAATTCATTTGTTTCTTGATTTGCCTCATACCTAAGAAACTCATCCATGGGTGGCGTGTCAACAATTTTTCCCGGATTTAAAATCCCCTTTGGATCAAAAATGTCTTTCACTTGCTGAAAAAGCGTGTAAATCTCTTGTCCATATTGTACGGGAATAAATTCACCGCGTAGTCGGCCATCACCATGCTCTCCCGAGATAGAACCATTGTATTTTGCTACAAGCTTGGCAGACTCCTCACCGATGGCACGAAAGGTTTTTCTATCCTTCGCATCTTTCAAGTTCAAAATAGGTCGCAAATGCAGTTCGCCCGCAGAAATATGGGCGTAGAACACGCACTCATTATCATATTTTGCCATCAATGCCTCAAATTCTGCAACATAGGTAGGCAAATCTTCAGGCGCAACGGCTGTGTCTTCAACAAGAGCAACTGGTTTTTTATCGCCAACCATATTACCCAAAACGCCTAAGCCTGCCTTGCGCAAGTCCCACACTTTCGCAACATCTGCATTGTATAAAACAGTCTCGTGGTGGCTGAGATCAGTTGCTGCGATGTGCTGTAAAAACTGCTCTGTTTTCTGTTGTAAACGTTCTTTTGTGTGTGCGGTGAACTCTACCAACAACACAGCTTTTGGAAGACCTTCTATAAATTGGCTTTGTTCTTTTTGTATAGGATTTTGGCGAGCTAGATTAATAATGATGTCGTCCATTAGTTCAACGGCATCAGGTTCATTTTTTAAGGCAATTAAGTTCGCTTCACAAGCTTGCGATATATTGTGATGTTGCAAACAAACAATGGCTTTGTGGGGCGGTGGCAATGGCACCAAATTGAGTTTCATCTCTGTGGTAAAAGCAAGTGTTCCCTCAGAGCCTGCAAGCAACTCGCACAGGTTAACATTTTTGTCGGTGGTTGAGAATAGAGAAGAGTTTACCAAATAATCAAGCGCGTAACCAGTGTTTCTACGAATGACATGAGATGGTGGAAACCGATCCTGAATTTTCTTCACCACGTTTGGATGTTTTAACAAGGCATGCAGGTTGTTTTGAATCTCACCTTTCTTATCTGTTTCACCCAAAAAGTCCTCTTTAGATTGCGCTGTAAACCTTGCTTGTTCTCCATTGGCAAGCACTACATCTGCAGAAATAATGTGTTGCCGCACACTGCCGTAAATAATAGAATGCGTGCCGCATGAGTTATTGCCAAACATGCCGCCAATTGTGCAATGTGTACTTGTACTTGTTTCGGGCCCAAAAAACAGGTCGAACTGTTTTATATGTTGATTTAATTCATCGAGAATGACACCTGGCTGCACGCGCACCCAACGTTCAGCTTCATTTACCTCCAAAATGTCTGTCATGTATTTTGAGCAATCTATAACCAAACCATTACCTACAACTTGGCCGGCAAGAGAGGTGCCTGCCGCACGAGGAATTACGGGTAAATTGTGCGTGGCAGCCGTAGAAATGAGCAGCTTCACATCTTCACTGTGTTTTGGAAATGCAACAGCTTTTGGGTATTCTCGGTATACTGATGCATCTGTGGCGTACATGGCCAAATGCATATTGTCGGTGTATAATTCACCATCTAGTTGCGCCGAGAGCGATTCAAACACATCAATCATGAATAAACCCAAGCTCTTTTTGCATCTTTTTTGAAAAAGAGGCTGTAATCAAATCATAAGAATGGTCAATCAGTTCTATGAGTAACGGTTTTGGGAGGTATACGTAGTTTACGGTGTTCCAGTGTTTCTTACTCATGTGATAACCCGGAATAATTAACTCGGGGTGTTCTTCACGTAACTCTTCTGCTCGCTCAGGATTGCACTTCAAATTCACGGTTTCAGAGTCTGGAACAATGGAAGTAATGGCGAAAATTTTATTTGCCACCCGAAACACAAGCGTTTTCTCATCAAACGGAAAATCGTTACTTGTATGCGGTTTTGAAAGACAGTATTGTTGCAGTTCTTCAATGTGCATGCTCACCCTTTACCATAAAGGTACTAAAGCGATTTGTTTTCTGCGGTTGCAATTCACATTACAGTATGGAATTCGGCTGTAAGGCAACTTCATTCATCCAATAATGGGCTAAATGAGCTCTTCTACAATTAAAAATAAATTGTCGAACTCATCTTCTTCATAGAGCAAATCATCAAACAACGGATCAAGAAGTTCTGTTTCGTCCGCCGTATCAATCGATAAATCTTCATAAATGGCGTTGAGTACAAAACTTTCTGTATTATCAGTGATGTAGGCAATTTCTAACGCATCAAAACTGTCAGAATCTTCTAATAGGCTGTAAGATGCAGTTTCATTTTCTTGTGAAGGCTTCATGATGATAAATACGGTAGCCACGAGTAATAGAATGCTTGCCGCAATAGAAATGTATGGTGTTAGTGCAATGCGTTTTTTAGGTTTGATGGTGTGTTGAGCTGATTCTATCTCATCAATTTGAGACATAACGCGTGCACTCAGGTTCTCAAAGTAGCCATCGGGTATGTGAAAGGCGTGCGCTTTTTGAGTGATTTCGAAAAGAGAGTCTTTCTTTGTGGCAAAATAATCTTTTGGCACATGAAAGGGCTGAGCAGCCTGTTGTTTCAAAGCAAGCAGTGAGTATGCCTCCATATTTTCCAACTCGTGTTGTATCATTTCATTCATCAGATTGCTTTTTGGGTTACGTACGCCTCAATTTTTTTAACCGCATGATGATAATTAGCCTTTAATGCACCAACAGATGTGTCGGTGATTCTGCTAATCTCATCGTATTTCATTTCTTCATAATAACGCAACAAAAACACAGTTTTTTGCTTTTCAGGCAACTTTTCAATGGCAGCCTGTAACTTTCTTTGCGCCTCATCTCCATCAAATAACGGATCTGCATGTAATTGATGTGTTAATACAGACTCCCCATTTTCATTTTCCATTCCTACAATGCGCATTTTCTTATGCTTACGAATGTGCCCCAATGCTTCGTTTGTTGCAATACGGTACATCCATGTAAATAAAGATGACTTGCCCTGAAATTGATCGAGTTTTTGCCAGACCTTTATAAAAATATCTTGTAAAAGATCATCAGCATCTTCATGAAAATGCACAAACCTTCTTACATGCCAATACAGTCTCTCACTATACGTTTCTACCAAAAGCTGGAACCCCTTGCGCTTACTCTCAGGGTTTTCAAGCAGTTGCATAATTGTAGATTCTGTTGCTCGCATGCTTTTATTAGACGCTTACTATTAAAAAAGGTTTAACTCGCGTAGTAATCTATTGAAGAGATGTTGCGAGCTCAGTCATAGAACGCAAACTACGACTCATAAATTTCGATGATGCGGCTTGTTTGTTTTAATTTTCTCATGGCAAGCGGAATTATTTCCTCAACAACATCTTGAATGGCCTCAATAAACTTGAATTTTGCGGCGTGTTTGTGTGTAACCAAACTTACTTCACGATAGGGCGCAGGCTTATTGAATTTACTCACTCTTTTCTGCTCTTTTTTCGGCATGGTTTTGAGCGCTAATTCAGGTAAAATTGTCAAGCCATTATAGTGACGAACGAGCTCAATTAGTGTTTCTAAGCCGCCACCTTCAAAGTGAATTTGCTCATCGGTGTTTTCTTTCAACTCACATAAATTCACAATTTGTGAGCGCAAGCAATGCCCTTCTTCTAACAGCCAAAGCTTGTTCGGGTTTATGTCTGCCGGAATAACAAATTCTTTTCCGTGCTTGTCAACCTCACCGTACACGTAAAACTCTTCATAGTAAAGCGGATATTCTTGAATCTTTTCGTGCTTCAACGGTGTTGCTAAAATTGCAGCGTCAAGCGAGCCGTCTGAAAGCATTTGAATTAATTCGTCTGTTTGGGCTTCAGATATTGTCAGTTTTAATTCTGGATAATCTCGCACTAAAATGGCAACAAGTTGTGGGATGAGATATGGACCAATGGTGGGAATAACGCCAAGTCGGTATTCGCCAGAAAGTTCTTCGGCATATTCTTTTACGGTTTCTTGCAAGCGATGATATTCTGCTAATACATGCTTTGCTTGAGCAAGTACTTTTCCACCAATATCAGTAGCTTCTATGGGCTTTGAATTTCTATCAAACAGCACGACGCCAAGTTCATCTTCCAGTTTTTTTACCATCATACTTAAGGTAGACTGGGCTACCGATAAATCCTCGGCGGCTTGGCCAAAATGTTTATGCTCTGCGATGGCTAAAATGTACTCGAGTTGTGATATTGTCATGGGTTAAATTTAATCGATTAAATAGACTGAAATGAACTTTTATTCAATAAAACCGTTTCGTAATGATGTACAGCCAAGTTCAATGTTTGGTTTTCAATTCATTCAACTAATTTTATGCTATGCAATTTTCAGATTTACTGCAAGCCATTCGAGAAAATCAGATCAAATTGGTTGATGGCATTTTACATGCTCAACCAGATTGGGCAAATAAAACTGATGAGCGTGGCTCGGCCCCATTAATTTTAGCTAGTTACTATGGGCATGTAGAGCTTACCCAACTCATTTTAAACCACGGTGCAAACATTGATTTGCAAGATGCTGCCGGAAATACTGCTTTGATGGGAGTTTGTTTTAAAGGTCATAACAAAGTGGCCAAGCTACTTATTGATAAAGGTGCGCAGGTTAACCTCAGGAATAAGGCAGGCGGTAGTGCGCTCACTTATTGTGCTACCTTTCATAACGAGGAGGTTGCTAAGTGGTTACTATCTGCTGGTGCAGAAACCGATGTGAAAGATAATAGAGGACTCACTCCTGCAGATCATGCAAAAATGCAAGGACAAATTTCATTTGCTAAAATGTTAGAAAAAAACTGAAACAGGGCGTGTCAATTCACGTATTTTTGAAGCAATGGCAGAAACTCCCACTTTATCGCGTGCAGAAAAGGTGAAAATATTCAATGAAGAATTTTTACCACACGCTGATGCCCTTTACAATTTTGGCTACCATCTTACGTATGAAGATAGTGTAGCACAAGACCTCGTACAAGACACTTATCTGAAGGCCTATCGCTTTGTTGGTAGCTATAAGCGTGGAACTAATGCAAAAGCATGGTTGTTTAGAATTTTGAAGAATGGCTTCATCAATGATTATCGAAAGAAATCTAGGAAGCCCAACCAAGTTGATTTTGAAGATTTCTTGGCTTACCAAGAGCAGGTAGACCAAACAAAAACGCAGCATGTTGATTTGCGTGATGAAATTTTTCAAGAAATGCTTGGCGATGAAATCACAAAAGCAATTAATGACTTGTCTGTTGACTTTAGAACAGTGATTTTGCTTTGTGACATTGAAGGGTTTACCTACGAGGAGATTTCGAAGATTGTTGATATACCTATTGGAACGGTGCGCTCACGTTTACACCGTGCGCGTAACATGCTGAAAGATAACTTGAAAGAGTATGCCGAATCACTCGGTTATGAATCATAAAAATTAAAAACGATGCAGACCCCTGAAAGTGCAGATTGCCCGAAGTTTTTAGACAACCTAGAACGTTTAGTTGATGGGTGCATGACCCAACAGGAAGAAACAGAATTTTTAAACGCCATTGAGCCAAAACTAGAATGCTTAGAGAAACTAGAAATTCAAAAGGCGTATAAAGAATTTTTAGCAAAAAAGCTTGAGCGGAGGTGTTGCTCCCAGAGTCTACTGAACAACATTCGCGATTGTATAAAGGAAGAGTAATTTATTTTCCTCAAAGAATTCTTAGTAAAACAATCATACCACTCATAATCGGAAACACAACTGTTGTTACCAACTAGATTAATTGACCTACCCTTTTTCTATGCTGCACTCTCACCTATTTCAGCAGCCCTAAAATGGTAATAATTCCCTTATAAATAAATAGATAGCCAATTTTTCTCCAGAAAACTCTTCGTGCGAGGAGCAACTGACCAAAATGAAATCGGAGAAATATTTAATATCATTTTCACCATTCAGAATTATAAATTTAAATAAGAGTAATTCGCTAGAAGTATACTCATGGTTTCGTAACTTTCACTCACAAACAACTTTATATCACTAATATATTTAGTATATTTGCTAAAAAGTAATTATGGCAGCAGACGATAAAGCGAAAGCGCTCAAACTTGCAATAGACAAGTTAGATAAAACATACGGTAAGGGAACGGTTATGAAACTTGGGGATACTAAAGTGGTAGCCGCCGAAGCAATTTCAACTGGTTCACTTGGATTAGACATTGCGCTAGGTATTGGCGGATTGCCACGAGGAAGAATTATAGAAATATTCGGTCCGGAGGCTTCAGGTAAAACAACTTTAGCAATACATGCCATTGCTGAAGCGCAAAAAAAGGGTGGTATTGCAGCCATAATTGATGCGGAACATGCTTTCGATAAAGTATATGCAGAAGCATTGGGTGTTGATACTGAAAATTTATTGATTTCTCAGCCCGATAGTGGTGAGCAAGCTCTAGAAATTACAGAACATCTTATACGCTCGGGTGCGCTTGATATCGTGGTGATTGACTCTGTTGCCGCTCTTGTACCAAAAGGTGAGCTTGATGGTGAAATGGGTGACTCAAAGATGGGCTTACAGGCCAGACTTATGAGTCAAGCTATGCGTAAACTCACTGGTGTAATTAGCAAAACAAACTGCTGTTGCATTTTCATTAACCAGCTTCGTCAAAAAATTGGTGTGATGTTCGGAAATCCTGAAGTTACCGCAGGTGGAAATGCATTGAAATACTACTGTTCTGTTCGATTAGATATTAGAAGAATTGGGGCGATTAAAAACCGTGAAGGTGACGCAATGGGTAATCAAACACGCGTTAAGGTTGCTAAGAATAAACTCGCACCGCCGTTTAAAAAAGCCGAATTTGACATTATGTACGGTTTTGGTATTTCTAAAGTGGGCGAAATTATTGATATTGGTGTTGAAATGGACTTGATTGAAAAGAGTGGATCGTGGTATAAATATGGCGATGATAGACTCGGTCAGGGACGAGATGCTGTGAAAGACATCTTACTCGATAATCCCGAGCTGATGGAAGAGTTGGAAACCAAGATCAAAGATATTGCGTTTGGCAAGTTAACGGAAGTTAAGGAGGAAGAAGTTGTTGAGAAATAATTTGAAATAAACTTATAATTTCGCGCAAAATTTAACCATGAAAACAATACTATTTTTTGCCGCGTTTTTCGCGATGTCTTTTTCTTTTTCGCAAACAGTTGTGGAGTTAGGGAAGTATGGCTCACAACAACCAGAATCAAAGTTCTCAGGAATTGAGGATGTGCGCTTTATGGTAACAAGTGATGGCCAATACCGCTATTTTGTGCAAACAGGTGATGTGCAAACTGTTATTAACCAAGCTCGTACATTTGGTCTTAACGCTTTTGAAGGCGATTTAGCCGGCATGAACTGTTTGTGTAACGGTTCACCACAAGTTGTAAGCACAGCTACGTTAGCAAAAATTAGAAATCTCTTTTTCGGATTTGATCAGTCTTCTCTCACCTCTGAGTCTAGAGGCCAACTGAGAACGGCAGCCAGAATTTTGAAACAAAACCCAGGCTACACAATCCGTTTCAAAGGCTTTACAGATGCAAAAGGTACCGATGACTATAATCAGGCATTATCTGAGAGAAGAGTTGAAAGCGCAGAACGGTATTTAAGATCTCAAGGTATTAAGGACACGCGAATTCGTAAAGAAGCGTTCGGAAAAAACAATCCAATCGCAAAGAATACTGATAACGATGACGGAAGAAAATTCAATCGCAGAGTCGAAATACAAATTTTTGATGAATCGGGTATGCCGTTAGATATGGTTGAAGGCATTGATGTGCCTGACTATCTAAAAAATTAGTGAGTATTATTTGACTATGTAAAAGCCTGTAAGATGAATTTCTTAGAGGCTTTTTTTAACTGATTTTGCTCCAAATGGTATTCTGATGAGCAGAATTGGCTAAAAACATTCTCAGTTCTTGACGTTCTTTACTTGTAAGGTCTGGATCTTCTTGTAAAAGTTGTAATGCGGCTTCATTGGCAACTTCCAAAATCTTTATGTCTTTCACGAGATCTGCAAGCCGAAACTGTATAATGCCGCTTTGCCTTGTGCCTTCAATGTCACCAGGGCCGCGCAATTCGAGATCTGCCTGAGCAATCTTAAATCCATCTGTGGTGCGCACCATGGTAGCCATTCGTTTTTTTGCATACTCGCTTAACTCGCTTTTGGTCATCAAAATGCAATAGCTTTGTTCTGCGCCCCGGCCTACGCGCCCACGCAGTTGGTGTAGTTGTGCTAAACCAAAACGCTCTGCATTCTCTATAATCATCACGCTGGCATTTGCCACATTCACGCCTACTTCTATTACCGTTGTTGCGACCATAATTTGTGTTGTGCCACTTACAAATCTTTGCATTTCTGCTTCTTTCTCTGCTGGCTTCATTCTGCCATGCACAACACTGGTTCTGTATTCTGGATAGGAAAACACATGCTGAAGATCATTAAAACCGCTGAACAAATCTTTTAGATCGAGGGTTGCGCTCTCTTCAATCAGCGGATACACCACATAAATTTGTCGGCCAAGTTGAATTTGCTCTCGCATAAAACCTTGTAAGCGCAGCCGATAGCTTTCGGTTTTATGCAGTGTTTTTACAGGTTTTCTGCCTGGTGGCAGTTCGTCAATTACTGACACATCGAGATCGCCCATACTTGTCATGGCTAGCGTGCGAGGTATAGGTGTTGCTGTCATTACAAGAATATGTGGAGCCATTTCTCCTTTTCGTTTGTTCCATAATTTGGCACGTTGAGCAACACCAAACCGATGTTGTTCATCAATAATCGCAATGCCTAAGTTCTCAAACTCAACCGGATCTTCAATGAGTGCATGCGTGCCAATGAGCAAATCTATGTGACCGGTTTTGAGTGCTTTTAAAAGGGAACGCCTTCGCTCACCTTTTATGCTGCCGGTGAGTAATTCAACACGCACTTGCAAATTTTTCATTTCTTCTTGAATGCCTGCGAAATGCTGTTGCGCTAAAATTTCTGTAGGCGCCATGAGCGCTGCCTGAAAACCATTATCAATTGCCATGAGTGCACTCATAAGAGCAACCACGGTTTTCCCACTACCAACATCACCTTGAAGTAGCCTGTTCATGTGTTTGCCTTGCCCAACATCAAACCGAATTTCTTTAAGTACGCGCTTTTGTGCGTTTGTGAGTTCATAGGGTAACACATCATGAAAAAAAGCATTGAATTGATCACCAATTTGCTCAAATAATGGCCCTGGTGTGTTATTGTATCGATCAATTTTTACTTTTAGAACACTCATTTGATGAATGAAAAAGTCTTCAAATTTCACTCTATACCGTGCTTGCGCAATTTGCTGTTTTGTTTTTGGAAAATGAATGTATTGCAACATTTCCTTTCGTCCAATCAATCTATTCTTAAAGAGCAGAGTTTCAGGAAAGAATTCTGGCAGCTCACGATTGTGTAGTTTTCTGAATATCTCTTTTTGTAGTTGGTAAATGCCACGGCTGTCTAATCCTTTCTTTCTAAGTTTTTCTGTGGTCGAATACACAGCATCAAAACTTGGTTTTAGTGTTTTGTTCGGGTCAAATATTTCGAGTTCGGGATGCGCAATGGTTCTTTTGCCTTTGTAGTGGCTCACCTTTCCGTAGAGTTTGTAAGTTGCGCCAGATTTTAGTACATCTTTCATCCAACCTGCACCTTGAAACCAAATGAGCTCGAGCACGCCGGTTTTATCCTTAAACTTTGCTGTTAATCTGCTGCGCCCCTTAAATCCTGCCTCTTTGAGTTGAAACAACGTGCCCACTAATTGAATGTATTCTGTATCTCGATGAATGTCTCTAATGTTTGAGAAAACAGATTTATCGATATAACGAAAAGGAAAATGATGAAGAAGGTCTGCAAAGGTGGAAATACCGAGCTCTTCACGTAAAATCTTGCCTTTAGAAGGGCCAACGCCCTTTAAGAATTCAATATCTGTTGTGAGCAAGTCACTCGGCATGTAACAAAGGTAGAGTTGCGGAGCGAAATCAATACGAAAAAAGCCCACACAACAAAATTGCATGGGCTGTAAAAGTTCTTTATTAAACGCTGATTAGTTTACTTTAGAAAGTTTCTTTCTAGTGAGTTCTAATTTGTCGTTAATGGAATCTACTGCGGTGTCATATTCACCAACTTTATTGCGTTTTTCGGCAATTTCAGCTTCTAATTTTTGAATGTCTTCTTTCGCTTTAGATATGTCTTTTCGGTTATCTTTCATATCATCTTGCGTTTTTTTCAAGTCTTTTTCTAACGATTCAATTTCGTCTTCTAAGTTGTTGGTACGCATGTATCTGGCAAAGCTGTCCATCATTCTTTCTGCGTAGCGAACAGTTGCATTATCTCTATCAAAATCAACAAACTCGCCACCTTTATCAAAATAAGTGCGCATGCTTACACCGTTACCTTCTTTTACAAAATCAACATATAAATCCATTGTTGAAGCGCTCATTTCTGGAATGAGAATGTTATCAAAGAATAACTCGCCTTTTTGTTTTTTGATTTTTGATGACTTGAATTGTTTCATGTAGGCTTTAAACTCAGAATCTACATTTTTTGAAAACACATTAAATAAACCATCTTTTTCGCTGCCTTCAAGATAAGTAGAGAGGCCACGTGTCATGCCCTTACTCATTTCTTCGTATATAGGATTAATGTTGACTTCGTATCGTTCAATAACAATTGGGTTCATCTGTTTTTTCTGCTCGTTCATGGCTATTTGTGCACGCCGAACATCTACTCTTGCGCTTTCAACACCATTCTCGGCATTCATTTTGTCTTCTCTTGCTTTTTCGACATCTTTTTGCGCTTTTTGCAATTGTTTTAAGGCGTCTTCATAAGTTTCTTCAGCCTCAGAAAGTCTTGCGTTTCTCGGGTCAACGATGCGCACATCAGCTTCATCCTCGACTTCTTCATCCATGACTGGTGGATCAGAATCTTCAATTACTTGAGCTTGTAAACCATACCCCATAAATAGAAGGGAAAGTAAGATATAATACTTCATGATTAATATTTTTTTAGTACACTGCAAATCCTTTGCCAAGATACCTATAGATCAGTAATTCATGCACAGTTTCACCTACTTTTGTGGCATGAACGAACGTGAGAATTTGTTTTTGCGGCATGTTGGGCAAACCAGTCCATTCCCACTGCAACTCGACATCGAGAGAGCAAAGGGCGTTCACTTTTATGCCGCAGATGGTAAGTCTTACATTGATTTTACTAGTGGCATTGCTGTATCTAATTTGGGGCACCAAAATAAGGCAATTGTCAAGGCCATAAAAAAGCAGGTTTACAAGCATTTACATACAATGGTGTATGGTGAATTTGTGGAGGCACCACAAGTGAAACTGGCTAAAACACTGACTGATTTGCTACCAGCGTGTTTAAATTGCGTTTACTATTGTACATCTGGCAGCGAGACGGTTGAAGCTGCTATGAAATTAGCAAAGCGCAAAACCGGTCGTTCCGAAATAATTAGCTGTTTGGGTAGTTACCACGGTAGTACACACGGTGCCTTGAGCATTATGGGCAGTGACCGATACAAGCAACCTTATTACCCATTATTGCCAGACACCAGACTCATTCGTTACAACGAGCATATCGATTTAGAATTAATTACAGACAAAACTGCAGCGGTGTTTATAGAAGTGGTGCAAGCAGCAAGTGGCGTTACACCTGCAGATAAAGAATGGTTGACTGAACTGGCAAAACAATGTAAAAGCACTGGAGCAGTATTGGTTTTTGATGAGGTGCAAACCGGTTTTGGTCGTACGGGCAGCATGTTTGCCTTTGAGCAGTATGGCGTAATTCCAGATATGCTATTATTAGCAAAGGCGATGGGTGGTGGCGTGCCAATTGGTGCTCTTGTGGCTAGGCGAGAACTGTTGCAATTGTTTACTACAAACCCAATACTTGGTCACATTAATACCTTTGGTGGAAATGCGCTTGCGTGTGCAGCGAGTTTGGCGATGGTAAAGCAACTGAAAAAGAAACCAGAACTTATACAAAATGTGAAAGAAAAGGCAGAATTAATTAAAGAACACTTACGACATGAACGCATCGAAAAAATTACAAATGCGGGTTTATTGATGGGTGTTCACTTTAAGGATGGCGAAATAGCGAAACAATTCATGCAAAACTGCTTAGATGAGGGCGTAGTTCTTATTGGGTTTTTACTCAATGACAAGGCGATACGTTTAGCGCCGCCATTGACGATTACACGCAAAGAAATTTTAAATGCCTGTAAAAAGATGAACAAGGCGCTGGAAAAAATAAATTGAGATGAAGGCCAAGATGGTTCAGTACGTACGTGAATTACAAAATGAAATTTGTTCGGCTCTTGAAAAAGTTGATGGCAAAGGCAAATTTGTAGAGGATGCTTGGGAGCGACCAGGCGGCGGTGGAGGCCGAAGCCGTATTCTTTCTAATGGTGATGTCATTGAAAAAGGCGGCGTGAATGTCTCTGAAGTATTCGGGCAATTACCAAAAATGATGCAAGACAAGTTGGGTGTTCAAGATGCTAACTTTTTTGCGACTGGCATTTCTTTGGTCATTCATCCTCACAATCCTCATTGCCCTACAAGCCATGCAAATTGGCGCTACTTTGAAATGTACAATGCAAAGGGCGATGTAGTTGATGCTTGGTTTGGCGGCGGCTTAGACCTAACTCCATATCATTTATATGCTGATGATGCGCAGCATTGGCATAGGACATGCTTTGATGCCTGCAAACCATATGGCACCGAATTGTATACAGAATATAAGAAAGCGTGCGATGAATATTTTTGGAATACACACCGCAATGAAGCAAGGGGCGTTGGTGGATTATTTTTCGATTATTTAAAAGATGAAACGAAAGGACTGTCATTAGAGCAATGGTTTTCGTTTGTGCAAAATGTTGGTAATCATTTCTTAACGGCATATGTACCTATTCTAGACCGAAGAATACACACACCCTACACCGAGGACGAAAAATACTGGCAAGAAATACGTCGTGGACGCTATGTGGAGTTCAACCTAATACATGACCGTGGCACTTTGTTTGGATTAAAAACGAATGGTAGAACCGAAAGCATTCTAATGAGTTTACCTCCCCTTGTGCGTTGGGATTATAATATTTTGCCAAGTAATGAAAATCAAAAAACTTTGGTGAATGTTCTCAAGCATCCTAAAGATTGGTTTAAATATTCGAATCAAACTTGATTTTCCATTCGCCATCTTCCTTTACCCAAACTAAAATATACTTTCCGTTATAACTCCCACTACATTGGCCAATTTCATAAACGGTTGAACTATTCACGGGCTCTTTAAATAATGTCGTTAAGGTCAACTGATAGTTTTCGTTGGCCATGTAAGAATACTCTTGGATCAATGCTGCAGGGTTGGATACCAAAGGTTTGTGGTTGTAGTAAAATGGTGTAATGCTATAAAATTCGTTGATGAGTTCTGTTACATTGTGATTGTTGCATGTTTTCATCCAAGCAGCGCGACGTTCATTGATTTCATTTTCCCAATTGGGTGCTTCATCGCCACCTTCTGTCAAATACAGTAGGTTTAATCGTTTTTGGTCAATCGTATTTTGTGTGATGAGGACACCAAAGTCAGTTTGTTGTTCTTCACGAGCTACCTGAACAATTCTGTACTCAATTTCTCTTTCTTTATTTGCTGTAGTGAAAAAAAGTTCTTTTTCAAGCTGAGTAGTTGATGAGAATAAAAAATCATTTTCAATCTCATCATTGCCTACGAAGGTTTCGCCTGACTTAATAATTGTGCTTTCTTCATCAACCACATAGGGAAATGGCTCGATAACATTCGACCGAGTAGTTTTCTCATTTGCGCAGCCGAAAAGCAACAGCAAACAAGTGACCAAAAAAATATTCTGAGCGAAGCGCATTTGTAACAGTTTTGATAAAGATAGAGAAAGAATGCGTTTATAAGATACCAATCGGTATATTTGTATTGTGAGAAATCCAGAATTAACGAAAACAAAAATTTTAGATTCTGCCGGCAGGCTGTTTAATGTAAAAGGATACAAGGCGACTTCTCTTAGTGAAATTACCAATGAAACAGGCCTTACCAAAGGTGCCATATACAGCCACTTTGGGAACAAATCTGGCTTAGAAAAGGAGACGTTGATTTATTTAACACATAACATGTTGGCTCAACTGCGTTTGGCGATACGCGCACAGTCTACCGCGCCAGATAAGCTCTATGCGATATTAGAGTTTTATCAAAAATATCTTTCACAACCTCCTGTTCACGGTGGTTGTCCTCTTATTAATGCTGCGGTAGAGGCTGATGATTCGAACCCCGATTTACAGAAGGTGGTGAATCATCTTATGGATATGGTTCATCAATCTATAGAAAGTATTCTTGAGAATGGTATTCGTTATGAGCAACTCAGCAGCGCGGTAGATATTCACCAATTCGCTTCTTTGTTCTACTCGTCAATTCAGGGAGCAATTATGATGAGCAAACTGACGAAGAATAACAGCTACGTAGAACGAGTAATTGCTTATCTAAAATCTGAAATCAACGATATATCAATTCACATACCGAACGGTATTCAATAAATTTACAATGAATCAAGTCATTCTAAAAGGTGTTGGTACTTACCTCAATACACTCTCATACATTAGTCCGCAAAAAGCTGCCGAAAAGAGTTTCGATATTTTTTGTACCCCACATGCTAAACCAATACAGCCCCATCAGCAAGAGTTTTTAGACACTGCCGAGCAGTTTACACTTTCATTTGAAGAAAAACAGATTCAATGTTATCGGTGGGGAAATGGCCCCATTTCAGTTTTATTTCTTCATGGCTGGCAGAGCCATACTTTCCGGTGGAAAAAATACATCGAGGCGTTACCTAAAGATGAGTTTACCGTTTACTCTCTCGATGGCCCAGCGCATGGCAATTCTGAAGGAAAAATTTTCAACATTCCTATGTATAAACGGCTTGTTGACAAATTTTTGCTAGATGTGATTCAGCCAGATGTAGTAGTTGGACACTCTATGGGAGGGTTTTCTGCATTATACGCCTTTCATGATTCTCCTGAAAAAAGTCCTGAGAAGCTTGTTGTGATGGGTTCGCCTGGCATGGCAAGTGACTTCATTACCATTTTTGAAGATATGCTTGGTTTGAGTACTCGCGCAAGAACTGGTATGGTGAATTATTTTAAAAATACGCTTGGTAAAGACCCAGAATTTTATGATGCTGCCGCTTTTGCCAAACAGCAACGAGCTACCGGATTAGTCATCCATGATGTTGGTGATGAAGATGTGCCCGTAAAGTATGGAAGAGAGATTCATAACAATTGGCCTGATTCAGAATATTGGGAAACTAAAGGCTTTGGCCATAAATTGCGTGACGAGCAAGTGGTAACCAGAGTGGTTGACTTTATTAGACCTTAAGCGTTTTGGATTTTTTTGATTCTACAATGGACTCTTTCTTTCAATTTTACTCGCCACTCATTTTAGTAAGCTAAAACTTCAATTCTAGATTTCGGATGAATTCCAAAAGTATATTGCTAGAGTTTGAATCTCCAATCATAGCGATTAATACGCCTTGATTTGCTTTACTATAATTATAAACCACTACATCATTGCCATCATCATCTCGCGTTCGCAAGCCTTGCACTTGTTGCCCACCTAGCGATTGATTGACAGGTTGGGCGTTACTTGCAGCAGATTCTCCAACGAGTTGAGTTAATAAAAAGTCTGATAAGCTGGTTGTGTTTATGGAGGAAAACTCTTGTATAATTACACCCGCACCGTTTCCGCTAATGAGGGTAATTTGTTGTAAACCGGTTGCAGGTTGGGTAGTAGCCACGGCGAAATTTTCAGGATAGCTGAAGCGAATCATAAGATCTTCATAAACATCACTATTGCCTGAGTTTTGAAAACTGGTTGTTGGTGGTGAAGTTTGTGCTATTGCCCCTGTAGCAGTTAGCTCAAAAATGACAGAATCTCCTGTTTCAGTAATGTATGTAAAGCTGCGGTTGAGATCAACCGGAAAATTTTGACCATTTATGCTGATGGAAAACTCTTGTTGTGAAAGGCCGGGGGAAGCCAAACACATCAGTAAAAAGAAAAAAATCAGGTTATTCATGCATCTAAGTATTTTCCGACAATCGGCATTCTTCTACCCATACCAAATGCTTTTGGTGAAACCCGAAGCATAGGGGGTGTTTGGTACCGCTTGTACTCACTGCGGTTTACCAAGCGAAGAATGCGTTCAACTAAACTTGGTTCAAAGCCTTTTTTAATAATTTCTTTTGGCCCGAGTTGATTCTCAATGTATAACTCTAGTATTTCGTCTAATATTTCATATTCTGGTAGAGAATCTGAATCTTTTTGGTCATGCCTCAGCTCAGCACTTGGAGGCTTGGTGATTATATGTTGAGGAATGACTTCGCCATTACGATTGATAAAGTTTGCTAACTCAAACACATCGATTTTGTATACATCGCCGATCACACTCAAACCACCGGCCATATCTCCATAGAGTGTTCCATAACCAACGGCAGCTTCGCTTTTGTTACTGGTGTTTAGTAGAATGTGACCATGCTTATTGCTTAGTGCCATTAGTATAACGCCCCGTGTTCGTGCTTGAATATTTTCTTCGGCCACATTAAAGGGCAAATTGTCAAAATGCGGGTTTAATTCATGGAGAAACGAATGATAAATTGATTTTATCGGAATGGTTTTATAGGGTGAACCAAGATTCTCGCAGAGCTGCTCGGAGTCGCTCACCGAGTGGTCTGAAGAAAACTCGGAAGGCATGAGCACACTCAGTACGTTCTCTGGTTTTAGTGCTTTGGCTGCGAGTGCGAGTGTAACTGCAGAGTCAATACCGCCACTGAGACCGAGAATTGCCTTCGTGAAACCGAGTTTGTTGAAGTAGTCGCTTATGCCCAGTACGAGTGCATCATGAATGAGTTCTATTTTTCCTCTGCTCACCCTTTTTGGTTGCTCAATTTGTTCAATATCCTCGAGATCAAAAACCTGTAGGTCTTCTTCAAATTGGGCCATTTGAGAAACAATTGTACCCTTTGAGTTTGCAACAAGGCTGCCACCTTCAAAAATGATTTCTGTTTGCGCACCCACGTAATTGCAGTAAAACATTGGAAGTCCGTAGCGATTCACATTTTCTTTTACAATCTCAATGCGTTCAGCCGGCTTTTTGTAGTTAAACGGTGAAGCCGAAATATTGACCATGAAATCTGGTTTTTGCAAGGTCAAGAAATCCATCGGGCAGGTTCGATATAGAGGATTTTCATTCCCAATGTTCCAAATGTCTTCACATACGGTGAGTGCAATACGTTTTCCTTGATACTCCACAACATCAAAGTCATGACCAGGTTCAAAATAGCGATACTCATCAAATACATCGTAGGTTGGTAAAAGGGCTTTGTTGGCAACATGTTTAATTCCACCATCAGCAAGAAAAAATGCTGAATTGAATAGGTCTTTACCTTCTACAACTGGGTTTTTTGATGGTGAGCCAACAATTATTGCAATGCCATTTGCCAAGGCAGATAACCTCTCGACGCTTTGTAAACAACGATCGATAAAGTCAGAAAATTCAAGAAAATCACGTGGTGGGTAGCCGCAGACTGAAAGTTCGGGAAAGATAACTAAGTCAGCCTTTTGTTCTTTCGCCCGCTTAATGAAGTCGGCCATTTTTGTGTAGTTGCCTTCAAAGTCACCGATGATGCAGTTGATTTGCGCTACTGCTATTTTCATTTTAGTTTACTTTATAATTGCAAGATTCGGCGGAGTGCATTATTAATTTGTAAACCTTCAGCTTTACTTACTTCACCTAATTTTCCGATTGCTAAAGATTTGTCTAGAGTAGCCAGTTTATCTAATCGTAAAAGGGATTCTGTTTTCAAACCATTTGTTGAATTTGGGGTTAGTCGAACATCTGTAATATCTTTCTGCATGAGTGTTGATGTAATGAATGCGACGATAATATCAAGATCGTTTTCATAAAGAATCACTCCTGGTCTAACTTTATTTCTTGTTAAGTCTGTGAAAGGAAAAGGTATTAGCACGATATCTCCTTTCTTCATTAAAATGTTTCTTTTAAATCTGTAAGTGAGTATAATTCTTCGTCAGTTTCAAGAAACTTGAATGCATCAGTTTCTGATACCAGTTTTTGGATGTCGTCTTGTAATGAAGATTCATCGATGACTTGAGCGAGAAGAAAATCAATATACGTTTCAACCGCACGGATTTTCTCTTCGGGCAATAGTTTCAGTCTTTCGATGGTCTTATTAATTAGGATGTTGTGTTTCATGACTGTTTCAACGAAATTACAAAAATAGAAATACTTATCACAGTAGCTCCAACACTTTAGAAAAGTAAAGAGTTTCTTATATCATAAAATTACAATCTGTTTATAGGTTAAAAACCACAGTTATCTACTTACAAATGTTGGGAAGTAGCATTGCTTTATACCATTTTACCGACGCCCAAAATATCGAGCAGCTCTTGAAAATCGTTTATTTCGTAGGTTGGGCTTTCTTCATGTGCATGCCCAAGCGGATTAAAAAACACTTGATGCATGCCAGCGTTTCTGGCTCCCTGTACATCAGCAATTAAATTATCTCCAATAAATAAGCTTCTCTCTGCTGAGGCGCCACTTCTTTTTAACGCTTCTTGAAACACTTTTGTATTTGGTTTCAACACACCAACTTCTTCTGCAGAAAGAACTGTTCTGAAGAATGATGCCAAATTACTGTGTGCTAATTTGTGTTGGGTGACTTCTAAAAATCCGTTTGTAACTACATGTAGTTCAAAATTTTCATTTAGAATTTTGATGGTCTTTAGCACATTAGGCATCAAAGCCCCACCGAGCGGAAGCTTATCCAAGTAAAATGACTTTACGTCGTTTACTAAAACCATGTCAACCACTCCAAATTTTTGAAATGTATCCTGAAATCTTTTGATTTTTACAGTAGCTGCATCCATCTTTCCTTCCCGAAACTCTTTCCACATGGTGTAGTTAATCGGCATATAAGTGTCGATGAAGTGTTGTGGAGAAAGCACACCGAATTTCCTCAAATCATACTCATAAAAGATTTTCTCTAGTGCTTGCTTAGAGTTGGTTTCAAAATCCCAGAGTGTGTGATCCCAATCGAAGAAAAGGTGTTCATATGACATGATGCGAAGATAGTGGTATAGAAAACGAATTGGTGTTCAACGAACTGCTATTTCATGAATAAAAGTAGACGCTAATCTTGCTCCTTTGTTTTATTGTTGTCTACATGCAAAGGTGTGTTAAACTCAACCGTACGCATAGGAAATGGTATCGTAATTCCATCTTTATCGTATCGCTTTTTAATGGCTTTAATGGCAGCATGTTTTGCTTCAAAAAAATCTGGTACTGTTAAAAAATCAATCCAAAACCGCAGCGTGTAATTAATTGAACTATCGCCAAAATCAGTATAAAAAAACTGAGGGCTCGGTGTCGCATTTATGCCATCAATGGTCTTTAAAGCTTCAATTGTTGCGCGCTCTACTTGATCTAAGTTACTATCGTAGGCTACACCACATTGTAGATCAATTCTACGGGTTGGATAGCGATTGTAATTAATAAGCGTGCTTTGAAAAATATCTTTATTTGGTATAATTACTTGTAGGCCATCTAACGTTTTTAACTTGGTTGATCTCAAATCGACATGCTCCACAACCGCCTGCACATCATTGGTTTCAATGTAATCGCCAACGCGAAAGTTGCTTTTAAACGCCATAAATGTCCCCGAAATAAAGTTGGCTGCTGTTTCTTGAAACGCAAAACCTAAAGCAATACCAACAATACCTGCACCGGCTAAAAACCCTGTTAATGCTTCATCGAGCTTTAAGAAGGAGAGAGAAATCATAAACCCAACCATAAATACGATAGCAAAAATGAGATTTGCGAGAATGTTGGTTGCGGATTTGTTATTTGTAAATCGTACTAAATGGCGATTTATAACTTGTTTTAAACCTCGGCCCACGAAATAAAAGATGACCAAGGTAATTAATGCAACAATGATGTTTGGTGTCATTTCTAACAACGTGTCCTTCCATCCATTCAGCTTTTCTATGATTGGGCTAATTGAATCGGCAATCTCTTCACCGGCAGATTTATCTTGAAAGTAACTTAACATCATCTTGCTACGAATTTAGCACTGTTGTAGAGAGTATTTGCAGTTTTGGCGATGAGTATATTTGCAAACATGTCAATCAAAAATTCACAAGATTTATTTTCCCGTTCTAAGCAGTTCATACCTGGCGGGGTCAATTCTCCTGTTAGAGCCTTTGGTTCTGTGGGCGGCACACCAATTTTCTTCAAGTCTGCCAAAGGGGCAGTCATGACAGATGTGGACGGTAATAAATACGTGGATTATATATCGAGTTGGGGACCCATGATTCTTGGCCATGCCGATGAAGATGTAATTACAGCTATACAAGAAACAGCTACTCGGTCTACAAGTTTTGGTGCACCCACGGGACTAGAACTTGAGTTAGCCAAATTGATTTGCGACCATGTGCCCAATATTGATACAATAAGAATGGTGAACAGTGGCACAGAGGCGTGTATGTCTGCCATACGCGTGGCAAGAGGATTTACGGGACGAAATAAAATCATCAAGTTTGAGGGCTGCTATCATGGCCACGCCGATCCGTTTTTAATTAAAGCAGGCAGTGGATTGGCAACATTGGGCACGCCAAGTAGTCCGGGCGTAACACCTGGCACCGCAAAAGATACACTTTCGGCAACTTATAACGATTTTGCATCTGTACAAGCCCTTGTTGAAGAAAATAAAGATGAAATTGCCGCTATTATTGTTGAGCCGGTGGCTGGTAACATGGGTTGCATTACGCCAGAGAACGGTTTTCTAGAACAGATAAGAAGTATTTGTGACCAAGAAGGCATCGTTTTCATTTTCGATGAGGTGATGACAGGATTTAGACTTGGTTTTGGTGGCGCACAAGAACGCTTAGGAATTGACGCAGATCTATGCACTTATGGAAAAGTGATTGGCGGAGGTCTTCCAGTTGGTGCGTATGGCGGCAAGCAACACATTATGGACTTTGTGGCCCCTGTTGGTCCCGTCTATCAAGCTGGCACATTGAGCGGAAATCCCTTAGCAATGGCCTCTGGTTTGGCTACTTTGAAGAAAATTTTAGCAAATGAAAATTTTTATATTGAACTAAACGCTAAAACAGAACGATTGAAAAGAGGGATGTATAAAGCAATGAATCAAAAAGATATTCCGTTCAGAATTAACAACATTGGTTCGATGATTAGCGTGCATTTTACGAATGAACCAGTGACCGATTATGCTAGTGCGGCCACGGCAAACAACGACACATTCAAACGATTTTTTCATTATATGCTTTCGGCTGGCTTTTACCTGCCACCCTCTGCCTTTGAGTCTTGGTTTTTAAATCATGCAATTACTGAGGCACAAATTGACCGCACAATTGACGCTGTCCGTAATTTTGACCTGTAGTTGGTAAACGCAAACAAAATATCGAACCAGGAGGCTCTACGCTTCTTAGCCCATTACCAAGATTCAGGAGATCCTGAAATACTTGGTAAGTTATATAAACCATTCATGAAGATGGTGCTCGCAGTCGGCCTAAAATATTATCGCGATATGAATGAAGCTGAAGATTTAGTAATTCATGTGTTTGAAGTGTTGCATAAAAAAGCGTTTCGTCATGACGTAAAGAATGTGTCATCGTGGTTGTACACACTTGCGAAGAACGAGTGTTTGATGGATTTGAGGAAGAAAAAGCGTGAATTTTCTACCGATGATTTTAGTTATCATGATCAGGCTGTGGAAAGTGAAGAGCTTTTGCATCTATTTAAGGGAAATGACGACGAACGCCAACTGGCTGCGCTCAGAGACTGTATTGAACAGTTGAAAGAGGAGCAACAATTGACTGTGAAAGAATTTTATTTAGAACAAAAATCATATAAAGAAATTGCCGACGAGCAAGAATTGGATTTGAAAAAAGTAAAAAGCTATATTCAAAATGGGAAGCGTAATTTGAAAAATTGCATTGAGGAAAGACTATGAAGGGTGAGGTACAACATATCGAATTAATTGAGCAGTACATCAACGGTGAGTTGAATGCTGAAGACAACTTATATGTAGAAAAGTTGCTTGCTGAAAGCGCGCAATGGCGTGATGTGTATGAGGGTTTGCAATTTGCTGAGCAAGAAGGCATTGATGTTGCCAAGCGCCAGACCATGCTCGAAGAGCGCCTGTTTTCAACCACGCCAAGCCATCAACAATCTGCTAGGGTGATTCCTATTGGCATGCGAAAGTGGCTCTCTATTGCGGCGGCTATTGCTGGTTTCATGGTATTAAGCTATGCAGCGTTGAAAATTATTAATTCGGGAATAACAAATCAAGCTGGCGAACAAGCAGTCTATCATGCGGAGCCAAGTTTGTATCCTGAAGATGAGATTCAGATTATACCACCCAATAAAAAAGTACAGATTAAGCAGCAGGAGTTTGATCCTAGAAATATTGAAGAATTGGCCGATCAAGCTCAATATATCACTTTTGGAGAAGACATGCAGGATGCTGCATCTAATGTAGGACAAGCTTTGAAAGATGGGCAACCCCAATTTTCCTCTCCTCAGCCTAAGCCTGTGGCAAGAGCAGAGAGTGTAGAACCTGATTATCCTGAGTTGTTAGCTCGCTATGGTTACAGGCAAGTTGGGCAGCCTACACTAACAAATTCAGCACGCGGTGCAACTGCTCCAAAGCTACCTTCGAATCATTATGAAAGGTTTACTAGAAACGCCATGAGCAGTGAGCAGATGAAAGAGTTTGAGGCTGAGTTTGGAAAGAATTTCATTGCGAGATTTCCTTATTCAGGCATCGTGAAAGTGAAGTTTGTGGTGAACAAATTAGGGAAGGCAGAACAATTTGAAGTGCTTGAGAGCCCCAATGAGAATGCCACAAAAGCGGTAAAGCGATTATTTTTTGAGAAGGCAGAGTGGAATGTTCCATTAAACGGTAATTCGGAGGCTGTACAACAAGAAGCCCTTGGAACCGTCTCTTTTGGCAATTCCATAAAAATCGATATTGAACTTGAGTAATCTGCTAGTATGCAGTGTCTTTTTCAATTTGTTTTCTGAGTAGTATAATTTGTCCCAAGTGATAGTAGCCATGCTCAATCACTGCCTCAATATTTCTTTCTACCGTGCCGTAAGCGGGCTTCACGAAAGTTGCCTTGAGTTCATCATCACTCATACGTTCAACAAAACCTGCAAACTCTTCGGCATGTTGAAGAAGATGCGCCACACGAATTTGCCAATCATGCGCT
>ENA-ORXM01000823-ORXM01000823.1-marine-metagenome-genome-assembly--contig:-NODE-823-length-48547-cov-6.840788_pt1 | contig 48547 bp, 42 predicted proteins | sample MGYA00237867_ERZ511480 | MGnify/ENA primary metagenome ERZ511480 (study PRJEB26309, sample SAMN06266103) | marine metagenome | isolation source: Algal blade | place: United Kingdom:Sidmouth, United...
CGCCTTAATTGGAATGTGCACGCGTATAACACAAGAATAAAGACACCGACCATCTGATCAAAACACGGGGTCAATTCTAACATCACAACATTTATGCTAGTGTTAGACCCATGACCAGACCACTAAGACTAGAATTTGCAGGCGCGCTTTACCACATCACTTCTCGCGGAGACCGTCGAGAAGATATCTACCTTGATGACCTCGATCGGAAGCGATGGCTAGAGATACTCGGCGAGGTGTGTGAGCGCTTTAACTGGACTGTTCACGCGTATTGTCAAATGACGAACCACTATCATCTGTTGGTTGAAACAGTCGATGGGAATTTGTCGAGAGGCATGCGGCATCTGAACGGCCAATACACGCAAAGTGTCAATCGGCGGCATGATTTGGTGGGGCATTTGTTTCAAGGGCGCTATAAAGCGATCTTGGTGCAGAAAGAGGAGTATCTGTTAGAGCTTTCTCGGTATGTGGTGCTCAACCCTGTACGAGCTCGCATGGTGCGTAAGCCTGAACGTTGGCTTTGGAGCAGTTACCCAGCGCACATTGGGCTGGTGAAGAGTCCTCCTTGGTTAGACAGTGATTGGTTGTTGTCTCAATTTGCCAAGCGGCGTTCTACTGCTATCTCTCGTTACGTTCAATTTGTTGCTGACGGTAAAGGTCTGCCGAGCCCATTGGAAGATGTTAAACATCAGCTGGTTTTGGGTGATGATGCTTTTGTTCTAAACGCTATTGAGCGAGTTGCTCCTGAGAACCTTCGGGATATCTCGAAAGCACAGCGACGGCCACTGGCAAAGCCTCTAGAGTTTTTCGTTGACAGCTATGCAGATGCCAAGCAAGGCATGGCCGATGCTTATCGCAGTGGCGCGTATACCATGCGAGAAATAGGTGAGGCATTCACTGTGCACGAAATGACGGTTAGCCGCGCCGTGCGGAAGTTCGAGATTGATAGATAGAAGTTGTTAAGCTGTCTATAAGAAATGCTTGGCCGTAATCAGCCAGTTGAGCTGTTGGTGTCAGCCGATTCCATTGTTCCTATATGGTTTGCCTGTGGCTCTAGAGTAGTCATGCGAACCTATTCGCAGCAGAGGAAAAGCCTAGCGTGAAACAGAGCAATATAGAGAATGCTGGGCAGGTGCTTCTGTGGCCGTTTCTTCAACACTATTTTGCAGCTCTGGATATACTGCGGGATGGTGAATTCCCAGACATCAATGCTTCATCAAAGGCTGCGTATTTGATTGAGTTTTTGGTTCACGGTACTAGTGAATTTCAGCAGCACCGGTGGCCACTTAACCAAATACTGTGTGGTTTGCCTTCAGATTGTTTATTGGCTGAACCTGTGCCCGTCACACAGTTTGAAAGTGATCTCAGTGATGAGCTACTGCGTGCAGCGACTGAACGTTGGGCACCTATGCGCAACACATCAATTGCGGGGTTGCGCGAGTCTTTCTTGCAGCGAGATGGACGGTTGCAGCGTATTGACACCGGTTGGTTGCTGACGGTCGACGGCGGTGTTTATGATATGTTGCTCGATCAGTTGCCGTGGAGTTTGTCTATGATTCAACTGGCTTGGATGACAGAAGCTTTGTATGTGAGTGGCGATGCAACTGATAAAACATAATGCGACTGCTGTGGAGCTAGAGTTGCAGTGGCTTGCAAAAGTCATCAGGACTGCAATTACCCTTTTCTTAGCCTCCACTGAAAAGGTTGGTGAGGAAGGTCGAGATAGCGAAAATAGTCAGCTAGTTGAAACGCGTAGTTTATCCCCACCTGTGCTTCCTGAGAGTTCGTATCGGAGTTTCATTCGTGAGCATAAGATGGGGTTCGACGAGCGCTTGGTATTGATTCTGGCAGTTGCCGCTTATGTGCGGCCAGCTGCACTTGACCTGTTCCTGATACGCGACAAGACGCTGGACCGCGGCTTCAGCGAATTTGGTGGCGTTTCCCAACCGGCTGGTTTTTGGCCAACGGTGAAGACAGCTGCTTTCTTGCTCTCGGGTGGTGAGCTTGATGTTCGTTTCCGGGTTCAATACATATTTGATTCACAGTATTTTTTTATTGTCCAAAAAGTTCTTAAAATTGATGCAAACGATGGCGCGGAAAGCACATTCAATACTCCGTTAGAATTGCACTCTGAGTACCTAAACTTACTCACCACCGGGCAAAAGGTTCAACCCGCATTCAGCATCAACTTTCCGGCAAGGCCGCTGACGACTTTTAAAGAATGGCATGACTTGGTGCTGCCAACTCAAACACTCGGCGACCTTGAAGAGGTGAAATTTTGGCTCGAGCATCGCGATACGTTGCTTGCTGATTGGCAACTAAGTCAGCACGTTAATGCTGGATACCAAGCGCTGTTTTATGGGCCACCAGGTACCGGCAAGACGCTAACAGCGGCTCTGCTGGGAAAGGTTGCAGGCCTCCCTGTTTATCGAGTGGATTTATCGCTGATTGTGTCAAAGTGGATTGGCGAGGCGGAGAAAAATCTATCCACAGTCTTTGAGCAGGCTGAGAACAACGATTGGATTTTGTACTTTGACGAAGCTGATGCGCTTTTTGGCAAACGCACGCTAGACGCCACAGCGAATGATCGGCATGCTAATCATGTAGCCTCCTATTTGTTGCAACGCATAGAGGGTTTTTCCGGCTTGTTCATTTTTTCTAGTCATTCGAAAGCGCTCATCGACGACACTTTTGTCAGACGTTTCCAGTCACTGATTATGTTTGATGTACCGAAGCAGCAGGAACGGCGGAAACTGTGGCAGACGCTATTGGCTCCGCCATTTCAGTTTGCGAGCGACGTCGATCTTGACCGCCTTGCCAGCGAATATGAGATCGCGGGCGGCAACATGGTCAATGTATTGCGTTATGCGTCTTTAACGGCATTGCGTCAAAAGACGGAAATAATCCAGCTTGCGGATTTACAAGAGGGCATGCGTAGAGAGCTTGCAAAGCTTGGGTGGATGGGCTAACAGGATAAGGAGCCCTTGAATATGTGTTTTCTTATAGGACGACGATAATGATCAACAAGACTGTGAGTTTCATCAGCGAACAACTTAACCATTCTTTGCAACTGCGGTTTTCCAAGGATGAAAGCCTCGTGGTGGGCTCCGGATTGACTGAAGCAGGCGGCGGTTTCCCGGATGCTATTAGTGAGCGCGTCGTCATTACGCTGATTAACATCGAGCATGAACATTCGATTGTGACTGGCTCACCGCGAATGCAAACTAGCCATGAAGGCTTCGCACGAACAACAGCGCCGTTACACCTGAATCTGCTTTTGTTGCTATCAGCGTCTTTTAAACACTACCCTACCTCCCTAGAATATCTTTCGGCGGTGCTTGGTTTTTTTCAAGCTCATCCTCTCTTCACAGCTGAAGCCTCGCAGAATTTTCCCTCTGGCTTGGAACAACTAGCTTTTGATCCGGTAAATCTGGACCTGCAAGCATTGAGTAATGTGTGGAGTGTTGTGGGTGGAAGGCATCTGCCCTCGGTGATGTACAAGGCGCGCCTGATGACAACTCAGGATGCATGGGTGTTGAATCAGGTGCCAGAGATCAAGGGTGTCGACACTAAGCTCTGAGCATCAATGTTTGTCTGCTCTCTACTGGCCAAACGACACGCATAGCTAAATCCAATTCAGCACCATGTCGACGGTTTTGCTGAGGCCAAATACGGTTTGGTCGAGGCGTATATCAGTGCGCTTCTTCCATACGAGTAATTGTTGAGCGTTTCGCGCGTATAAGTTGACGGGAAGTTGGGAAAGTCGGAAGTATGCATCTGTCAGCCAGCATCTGTTTTAGCACGAACGTTATTTCAATACTTGTTTCACTACTAACAGCTGGACAGAAATTTTGACGTTTCTTAACTGGTGGTATAAATGAAACGAAAGAATTATCTAGCGATAACATCATTTTTTATGTTGGTTCCAACTAAAACGCGTGAGTTGGAATCAATTTCGCATTGAGCATTGCTGCTATCCAGACACACATCCACTGTGTGCTCTTTTTAGATGCGTCGCTGTAAAACACTCAACTAATACAGTATTTATTTGTATATGAATAAATAATTCTATTTAGTTATCGAAGTACCGCGTCATGGTGTCTCAATGACAGCCAAAAGACTTCATTAAGGATGATGAAAGAAGCTCAGCCACAGCTATCGATACTACGGCAAGCATTTTTTGTGGGCAGTATTGTCGTTTGTTTCCTATTTTTTGGCGCTAGCCCACGCAGCGCTGATGCTGCTGTGTCCGCGACAAAAGGGCAAGTGGATCTCAGTAAAAGCGCTGATGAGAGAGGCGTGACCGAGCTTGACGGTGAGTGGTGGTATACGTGGAATGCGTTACTCGAGCCGGGTGAATCTAGCACTGCGGCTCGGCAGCTTTACGATATGCCGAATATCTGGAATAAGCTGCATAAGGACCTTGGCGTTAAATCAGGTCAAGGCTATGCAACTTTCAGTGTTGATTTGATCAACATTCCGGATGACAGCTATTGGGGCGTGACGATACCTGAGCAGGATACGGCGTTCCGGTTATATATGGATGATCGTCTGATCGCCAGCGGCGGGCAAATAGCGCGTGATCGGGCGCATGCTGAACCTTACTCGGGTATTCAAACTGTCAGTGTGGGTGAGATGAAGGGTAGCGCTACGCTGACACTGCAAGTGTCTAACTTTCATCATTACAAAGGTGGCCCGAGGCGGGTGTTGTCTATTGGGCCTTATCATGAGCTAAATAAACAACACCTCGTTGATCTATACACCGAAACGTTAATATTCTTACTGGTTTCTATCGCCAGTATATTTTTGTTGGTGCAGTGGCTAATCGATCGACGAGAAGTTTCATCACTTATTCTATTTGGCTTTGCAGTCATTATTGCGGCACGCCTTGGTGTCGTAAATTATCAGCCCTTGGTGCAGTTAGTGGACGTCATGCCGTGGTGGGTTTATATACATTTTCTCTATTTGAGTATGATGGCTGCGCCTCCGCTTTTGCTGTTGTGGTTTTACCGTGTGTATCCGCTTGACTTCAATGGGACTGTGGTTAAGGTTTTGATTGGGCTGTTTACCTTAGCCACGCTTTTTGTGTTGTTTACTGATCCTTTGGTTTTTGCCCCTAAGCTCAATTACCTCATGCTACTGCACTTACTCGGCATTGTTTTTGGGTGTTATGGCGTGACGCGTTTGGTCTACTTTCGTCGGCCAGGCGGTGCAACCATCGCTATAGGTCTGCTGGTTTTGTTTTTCTGTACAACACACGACATCTTGATTGCCGCGCAGTTGATAAAAACCAAGTTGTTGCTGATGCCAATTGGCGTGCTGACTTTTTTACTTAGCTTAATGGTTAATCTCGTTTACTTGCGCAATAACGAGAAAAAGCAGGTTGAGTCGCTGAGCCAGAAGCTGATGCGTACAAATCGTACCTTAGAATCAAATGTTGCCCAGCGCACCAAAGAGCTTGCCGAAAAAGCGAGCGCTCTGGAAGTAGCCAATCAAAAACTACTGGTTTTGGCTAATGTTGATGGACTAACTCAGGTGCTGAACCGGCGTGCGTTCATTGAGCAGTGTGAACTGTTTGCACGTTCTAAACCTAGAGTGGCTTTGATCCTAATCGACGTGGATCATTTTAAACAAGTGAATGACAACTACGGTCATGGCGTCGGTGATGAGGTTTTGACTCGATTGGCTGCGTTGCTGTCTAAAAACACGCGTTCTATGGATCGGGTTGGGCGCTTTGGCGGAGAGGAGTTTGTGCTGCTGTTACAAGAGATTGAAGCAGAGTCTGTACAGCGATACTGCGAACGACTACTAGCGCAAGTACGTGCGCTGGATTTTAGTGATTGCACTGAATTGAAAGGCATCACCATCAGTGCGGGAGTGGTCACAAGTGTGTTGCTTGCTGATAACATTGACAAGCTTCTGCAGCGAGCAGACAAAGCCATGTACGCGGTCAAAAGTAGCGGTCGTGATAACTATCGACTTGCCAGCGACGACGACTAAATCACGCTTTGAGTTGCTAGCGTGACGCTGGTTAAACCCTACGTTCAGTGTTGTCAGTGTCACCACGATTGCGGCAGTTGAGGCAGCATTTTCAGGCGATCCGCAAGAGCTTCAAAATTCACTTCACTAACAGCGGACAGTAGCGCTGCGTTTGTTCTGACTTCTGCTTTTTTTAGGGGCTGTTGAGGGAAAGCAAAGAGCATGACATTGCTGATGTCATTGAATTGCAGAAGGTATTGCCACTTAAAAACACTTTGTACGGCAAGGCGCACTTCCATCAAATCGTGTTCATCAGTTGGTAAAAGGTTTAGCGCTAATACAGCACCGTCGTTCATGCATTGTTTTACTTCTTGGTAAAAACTCGGGTCGATCAAAAAACTGGGGTTTTTGTCGCCGTTGTGTAGGTCGCATAAAACGATATCAGCGCTAGAATCGACGTTGTCCAGATAGCTTTGAGCGGAGCCCAGTTGTATTTCCTGGTGTGGTGGCAGATAAAAATACTCTTTGGCAATATTAATGAGCGCTGGCTCGGCCTCCACAGATTCAATCTGTAAGCCTGGGAAGTGAGCCGCGAAAAAACGTTCAAAGGTCCCGCATCCCGCTCCAAAATTTAACAGCCGTTTTGCCTCGGGGTTAAAGGCGTAAGCCAGTGCCATCCCGGGAGCGTATTCTAATTCCAGTCGTGCAGGGTCTGCGCGGCACATCAGTGATTGAGTGAACGGTGTGCCAAACTCCAGCCAGCGATGAGTCTCATTTTCACACACGCGAAGTATACCTTCAGCGCGAGATAGCTCTAGTAGAGTGCGAGTGCCCGGTGGGTTGTTGTACGAAGTATCGTTGCTCAAGTGCTTCTCTGCGGTGGGTTAGTGATTGAAAGATCTGCTAACTATAGTTCGGCATTGCATGGCGGGCGGTGCTGTGGCCATACAGCAAAGCCAAAATATAGGGCTTGTTCTGAGGTGTCTACTTCTGAATATCAGCCAGCCTGTGCTTACACGCGCTGACCGGTGCACCGAGTGAGAGCTTTATGAAATCATGGCGAAGTGCTCGGCCGCCAAAAGCCGCTTTTGCGCTTCGCTGTTACTTGTACACAGTCAAGCCACTTAGTGCACAGTCGATATCTTTAAAGATAAGGTGGGTTTCGTTTTTCTCCGAAAAAACAGCATCTTGTCTTTTTAAACAGGGTAGAGAAATCGAATGTTAGCGCAGCAACTTGAAGAAGAGTCACCCGAGTCCGAAGAATCTTTGTCCGGCGTAATTTTGTGTGTTGATGATGAGTCTCAGATCCTTTCCTCACTGAAAAGGCTTTTTCGCCGTGCAGGTCACACTGCAATTACTCTTGGCAGCGCGGCGGAGGGGCTTGAGTATCTCGCTGAGAACACGGTCGACTTGGTTGTCTCTGATATGCGCATGCCAGAGATGGACGGCAATCGCTTTTTAACTGAGGTAGCCAACCAGTGGCCCGGTGTGGTGCGTATGCTGCTGACTGGTTATTCGGACATGGAGTCCACGGTTGGCGCGATTAACAACGGTCATATCTATCGTTATATCGCCAAGCCTTGGGACGATTCAGACTTGCTGCTGAGCGTGCAAAGAGCGTTAGAAGGCAAGCGATTGAAAGACGACCATGAGCGACTCAATCGGCTCACCATCGAGCAGAACAAGCAGTTACAAGAGTTAAATGGGTCGCTAGAAGAGAAGGTGGCCCGCAGAACACAGGCGCTGCAAGAAACCGCGACTGAACTTGAGGCATCCCATGCACGTATTCAGGCGGCGTATACCGATTCGGTCGCTGTTTTTGCACGCATTATTGGCATGCGCGAGGGTGAGTCCTCCGCTCACGGTGATAGAATAGCGGAGCTGTGTGAGCTGGTGGCTAAGGAAATGGAGTTGGACGAAGAGCAGCGCCGCGACATAGGCTATGCCGCGCAACTGCACGATATTGGCAAGATGGCGATGTCTGACACCTTGCTACAGACCCCATTCGAAACGCAAACTGAAGAGCAAAAAGAAGTCTACAAACAGCACAGTACCAACGGGCAGGCGATACTGATGTCCTTGGGGCCGTTGCAGAACGCGGCCAATATTATTCGCTCACACCACGAGCGCGTAGATGGTACGGGTTACCCTGACAAACTTAAAGGCGACGAGATATCCATCGGCGCCAAAATTTTAAACGTAGCCAATGAATTTGATGATCTCTTGTCTGGTGCACTACTGGGCACTGCTATGGATCAGCCGTCCGCTATTCAATTTTTGACCTCCAATGTCGGTCGCCGGTTTGACGCGGCTGTGGTTAAGGCGTTTATCAGTGTGTACGAAAACCGTCTACAAGTGGATGAAGTCAGCAAGGTGTTGATCTTATCCGTAGAGGATTTACTGCCAGGCATGATGCTAGCGGAAGATGTCTATCTGCGAGAAAACGTGCTGATGCTGCGCAGCGGGCAAGAGTTGACCGAAAACTTCATCGAGAAATTTAAGTCTTTGTGTCAGGAATCCGAAGAAGCATTTCTGATCAAAATTCGTACTTAAACGATTTGGTTTAGGTGCTGGCAGGCAATAACAGGGTGAAGGTGGTTCCTTCCCCCAATTGACTGGAGACTAATATTTCCCCGTCGTGATCTTCAATGATACCGAACGAAATCGACAAGCCAAGTCCTGTACCTTCACCCACGGGTTTTGTCGTAAAAAAGGGATCAAACAGCTTTTCTATATCTTCGGGTTTTATACCGCAACCGTTATCACTGATTCTTACTCTCACCTTGTCATCGATGTTATCAGTGCTGATGCGTACTTCACCGTCGGACTCAACGGCTTGACCCGCATTCATCAGCAGGTTGAGTAATACTTGATTGAGTTCACCTACATTGCCATAGACTGATGTTTTGCTGTGCAGATCTGCATGAATACCGCATTTGTACTTCAACTGGTTGTTAACCACCTTCAGCACGGTTGTGATGATGTCGTCGATATTGCAGTTGGTTTTGTTCTTGTCGTTTGCTCGAGAAAAGTTCTTTAAACCATGCACGATATCGCGAACACGCGTGGTGCCTTCTATCGAGTCTTTTAGCAGTTCTTCTATGTCCTCGTTGATAAATGCGATGTCTTCTTTCTTTTCTAACTTCTTAATCTCAGCGGACAGCTCTTTGGCTTGTTCAGGTTCAGCGGCGGATAGCTTCTGGTAATTGTGCAACAGCCCTTGGTATACGCCTACGTAGTCAGAGAGGGTGTTTAGATTGCTGCGGACAAAGCCAATGGGGTTGTTGATTTCGTGCGCAACACCTGCCGCGAGCTGACCCACCGAGGCGAGCTTTTCTGATTGCACCAGTTTGGCCTGAGTTTGCGCTACTTGGTCATTGGCGGCCTTGAGTTCTTGGATTTGTTTATTGATTTTGGCGGTGCGTCTTTCAACTCGCTGTTCGAGCGTATGGTTTAGCTCTAAAAGCTCTGCATCCTTAGTATCACGAGCTTTTTCGGATAGCGCTAGTGCATCGCTCATTTGATTAAACGCTTTTGCTACTTCAGCCACTTCGTCGTTGGAGTCGATGGCTATTTTAACCGAGTAGTCCCCTTCGGAGATTTGCTTGGCAGAGCGTCTCAAGACTTTCAGTTGCCGGGTTAGGTAGGTGCCTAACAGGTAAGAGAAGAGCGCAACTAATGTCATTTCTACGGCGGCAATCGTGAAGCTCAAGCGGCGGCTGTTTTCTATCAATGATTGAATACTGTCGGTGTTGATACCCAGCTCTATACGTCCGTAGCTGATACCGCTCTCACTGATTGGAGCCGATATATCAAATATCTGATCATCGACTTTTTCAAGAGCGGAGTCCTCTTGGAATACTCTGTCTAGGTACTTTTTGTCTCCCAGCTCTGAAAAGATGGTGCCGTTGGCATCTAACACCCGCACGTACTCAATACCTGGGTTAATAAGTAGCTCTTGGCTAAAAGCCTCCAGGGATGCAAGGTCGTAGGATAAAACGGGGTCTTTGGTTGTGGTGGCAAATAAAGTTGCAGTGGTTTTGGCACGTTTAAGCAGCGCGTCGCCAGCGCTTTGGTTCATGTGGCCAACCACCGTAAAAATAAGATATGCCAGCAGTATGGCCTCTATAAGTGCCACTCCAATAACTGTCTTGAATCTAAGAGACATCAGATGACCTGCTGTTTTGCTGTGGCTTAATTGGCGAGCGCAGTGATATTGAGGGCCCGAACGTCATCCCAATCGCTGTTGTTAGCTGCTTCAATTCCCTCAAAGCGAATGCTGCTGAGCAACTCCGCTCCTTCTTTGCTGTTTTTGAGGTCAACAAGTGCCTTTTGTAAGGCAATCCTGTCTTCTTCGAGCACGTCTGGATGAGCAGCAAAGGCGTGTGGTGTGTATTTTTCTGTTTTCCAAAAGATCTTTAAGTTGTCGCGCACTTCGGGGGTGGTGTTATTGAAAGTGCGCATGACGCCTCCACCGGCAGGCATCAGTCCGCGAGAGACTGCTAGGTACACTGAGTCGTGGGAGGAAACGTAACGAGGCTCGAATGCAATGTTGCTGTTATTAAGCTTTGCTTGCGGCAACAAAGAGGCTGCAAATGCTGCGGGTGATGGGAATGCCAGCGCTGAGCCGTTTAGGTTTTCGAGACTTTTAAGGTTGCTGTCTTTGTGTACAACAAGGATACCTTGTATAGACTTGTTCGCCTGATGAGCAATAGCCTTGTAGCCAGGCGAATCGTTAAAAACAGTAAAGTGGTAGGGGTTCATGTAGGCAAAATCGTATGCGCCATTTGCCAATCTTTTTTCAAAGGTCGGGATGTTCTTGGCTGTCGCAAATTTTAATGTAACTCCAGATTTCTCGCTGAGTTTAGCCATAAAAGGCCCCCACAAGCGCGCTAGCTTTTTTGCTGATTGCTGGGGTACGATACCAAACGTATATTCTTTGGCTTGTAGCAGCGGACTAAAAATCAAAGCGCTAGCTAGGCTGATAATAAGTGATAATTTTTTCAAAGTTCTTTCCTATAAGCTTCGGCATTAGATTGCCAACGGAGTGGGCGATCTAACCCGTCTTTTTTTGGATGGTTTGCTTTGCGAAACGCTCTACACGGCGTTGTGTTAATGGCTCTGTGTAGAGTGCTTGAAAGCTATCTGTCGTCAGAGGTCTACTAAAATAGTATCCCTGAATAATGTCGCAGCCCATTGATGAGAGCTTGAGCAATTGCGCTTCTGTTTCTACGCCTTCTGCTACCGTCTCTTTGTTTAAGTCCTTGGCCATAGCGATAATGTTTTTGACTAGGCTCTCACTTTGTCTATGCAAAAGCATGGGCAAGATAAAGGAACGGTCAATTTTAATAGTGTCGATGGGTAGCTGGCTCAGGTAGCTGAGAGAAGAGTAGCCAGTGCCAAAGTCGTCAATAGAAAGATGTAGCCCTAAAGACTTTAACTCCTTGAGTATGTCTCGGGCACTGTCTGCATTGCGCATCAGGCTGGTCTCGGTGAGCTCTAGTTCGACACTGTTGGGGTTGATACCAGTGTCTTGTAACAGCTTACTGAACGAAGCTAAGAGTGTTGGGTCTTCAAGCTGTACCGTTGATACGTTGATTGAAATTCTCAGCTGCTCTTGGTTGTCACCAAACCAGGACTGCCATTGGTGGATCGATTGTTTCATTACCCAAAACCCAATTGGGTTGATGAGGCCATTCACTTCCGCCACCGGAATAAATTCGACGGGCGATATTGAGCCTAGGTCTGGGTTTTTCCAACGGATAAGCGCTTCTGCACCGCTGAGTGTTTGGTTGGAAGTGCGAATTTTGGGCTGATAGTTTAAGTGAAGCTCGCTTTTATCAAGTGCTGCAAAAAGCCTGCTTTCCAGCGATGTTTTTCGATGCAGTGCTTGGCTATGACTGTGTTTGTACTGCACAGGCAATGAGTTGCCAGATTGCGCAATTTCATTCAGGGCAATGGCACACTCTCGCAGCACTTCTTCAGGTTTTTTGCCTCGATGTGCATTGGTATATGCTACACGAAACTTCAAAGGGATATCTGTCTGAGTTGCCTTCAGTTTGCTGGGCAAGTCTCGTTGGAGTTTTTCTGCTAAGTCTTGCATGCTCTCTGCGGTGGTTATGCACAGGCAGAAACTATGTTGATCTAAGAGCCCAAGATCGTACGCTGTATCTTTTAACCAAGGTAGCGAAGCAATACCTCGGCAGATGTTCTTTTGTAGTTGCTTTGATTCTTCGAGGTTGTGGAGGTTGTTTTGCTCCACTGCAAAGGCCAGTACAGCATATTCTTGTGTTGAGCTATGCAGTAGGCTGTGCATCTTTTCTTTCAATGCTTGCATTGTCAGTAGGCCTGAGAAGTCGCCGACATACTGCGTGGATAGGTACTGCTCAAAAGCAGCATCAATCTCAACTATTAAGTCATCGTCGTTCCAGGGCTTGCTCAGAAATCGGTGAGCGCCTCCCTCATTGATGGATCGAATCACGGCAGCTTGATCGCTGTTGCCACTGAGTATAATACGCGTCATTTCTGGTCGTATTTGTTTTGCGTTTGCCAGTAATGCAGCTCCGGACATTTCTGGCATAGAGTAATCAGACAGCAGAACAGCCATTGGTTCTGTCTCGATCAAGCGCAATGCTTCTGTCACAGAGTCTGTTGTAACCACTGTATACGAGGATCGGCGGAAAAGCCGCTCTAGTGATCTTAGAATTGGTTTTTCGTCATCAACAATTAGCAGTTTTTTTTGCAACGAACAACCCTTAAAATGACAAAATAAAATTACCCAGTCTTTCATCGGCGTTCAAATTAGAATTGTAAGTAGCGCAACGTATTGGAACTGAATCGTGTCGCAGTGAGTGCTTGTCTACGGTTAGAAAGCTCTGCTAAATCACTGTTTTCGCTAAAGAGCTGATCCTTGATATTCCCGCTAGCACACTGCGATGTTGTTAGGCAGCAGTGCTAATGGGTTAGTGATTGGTTTGCAGCGATATTTTGAGCAATATTTTTGATTGATTTCGGCTAGCCAAGCAACCAGCCCAACCCAATAGATTGCATTCACGGCGTATTAAGGAATTCTTTAAATCGTTATAAATTTGGACGGATATTTGCGCAGTAACATTCTTATCGCGGATCGAGTCAGTAAGGTCTTGTTGATAGGGCAGTATTTAGAATGTAAACAGCAGTTTTGCGAATTGCTGCGCTGCCGCCGGTATAAATACATCAGTTTGTGTGCACAAGTTTTTACTCTGAGGCCGCTAGCAAGGTATTGAATTGTGCGAGAGATTTGCTTTTTGATTTGCTTGATGCTGTTCGCGAAGCCCAGAAATGCGTTTACACCGCGATGGATCCCATCTTGTTTATATTTTGCACACGGGCGGAATCCCTACAGGAGATAAAAGTGAAAGGTATTGTTTTCACAATGCTAGCTGAGATGGTTGTTGAGAAGTTTGGGCTCGAGGTTTGGGATGAACTTCTGATGACTTCAGGGGAAGATGGTATTTATGTCTCTACAGAGACTTACCCCGACGATTCTTTATTCGCTTTAGTGGCTGCCGCTCATGAAAAATCTGGCATTCCTGTCAACGACCTCGTTAGAATTTTTGGAGAATACATGTTTCCGATTTTCTATCAAAAAAACTCCAGCTTTTTTACCGAAGGGCAAACGCTGAAGGAATTTTTACTGACGGTTGATCAAATTATTCATGTTGAGGTGAGGAAGCTGCACCCCGGATCCATACTGCCCGAATTCCAGTATGTTGATGAGAAAGATGCAGAGCTTACGATGATATATGCGTCACCTAGAAAGCTTTGTATGCTGGCCGAAGGCTTAATTGCCGGTGCGGCAAAGCATTTTGATACGGAGTTTACTTTGGATCATTCAACCTGCATGCATGATGGCGCGGATAGCTGTTATTTGCATTTAACGATGGCTTAGTGATGGATATCGACGTACTGCAGCGATCGCTCGCGAGAGAAAAGGCGCAAAGGAACAAAGCAGAGCAATTGCTAGAAGACAAGTCACGAGAGTTGTATCACTCCTATGAAAAGCTTCAGCGCTCGCACGATGAGCTGGAGCAGGCGCACGCCGAGGTCAAGCAAAAGAAAGATCAGTTGGTTCAGTCAGAAAAAATGGCGTCTCTAGGTATATTGGCAGCTGGTGTTGCACACGAAATCAATAACCCGCTCGCCTTTGTTTTTAGTAACGTCAATTCTCTTTCTCATGCATCGTTACAGTTTAAAGCGTACTTTAGTTTAATCGAAGAGAAAATACTCTCCAGCGACAATGTACTTACAAAAGACCTGCGCGAAGAAATTAGAGCATATGTTGAAGAAGCAGATATTGAATATTTGTTTGAGGATAGTGAAGGGCTAATTTCAGAAACAGTTGAAGGCATAGAGCGTGTCAAAGGTATTGTCGCAGGCTTGCAATCTTTTGCTCGCTTAGACGGTGGTGATATGGAACTTGTCGATATCAACGAATGTGCGCGCAACACTTTAAAACTCGCTAACGGTAAACTAAAAACTGGCTGCATTATCGAAGAGCACTTTGCAGAGCTGCCGCACATCACTGGCTTCCCCGGAAAAATCGGGCAGGTCATACTGAATCTTTTGGTCAATGCCGGTCAAGCTATTGAGGAAGGTGGCAAGGTGGTCATCCGCACTCAACACCGTGGTGAAGTTGTGGAAATATCGGTCGAGGACAATGGCTGTGGTATGGCGCAGGATGTTGTTGATAATATCTTCACACCGTTTTTCACTACAAAGCCTGTGGGTACTGGTACCGGACTGGGGCTTTCAGTATCTCACGGTATTGTCGAAGAGCTTGGCGGTACTATTTCTGTGCAAAGCGAGCTGGGTGAAGGCACTTGTTTTACCGTGGCTTTGCCGATCAATCAGTCTAATCAAGTAAGTGAAGATGTTGCTGCTTAGCTTTTCCGTGGCCAGAAACGACAACAGGCCGCATAGTGCGGCCTGTTGTGAACAGTGGGGCTGGGTGAATTTAGTTGCTCACGCCCAGTTTGCCGCCTTTGCCCGCACCGCCGGTGATGCTTTGCGCTTTGTAGTTGCGCAGAGACTTAACCATTTGGTTGTAGGAGTCAGTGAAAGCAGCGGTGAGTAGCTTGCCTTCTGGTGTGTTGCCAAAGGCGCCAGCACCTGCAAAGCCACCGCCAAAGAACCCGCCAAAGAGTTTCATGTCGTAGTTTTTAGCGCTACCGACAGAAGCAGATACCTGAATGCTTGAGCGGTTGTCAATGAGTAGCAGGGTAGTCGCTGCTTCGTTTTTCTTCAGGCCACCAGCGACGATGCTGCCCAGTGAACCGAGTAAGCGACCTGCGACCGCACCACCCATACCGCCGGTGCCTTTGGCAGCAAACTGAATTGACGGTGACATGGTGTAGTCAGCTGCGACCATTTGGCCTTTGCCCATGTTGCTGCCTTCGCGCAGCTCGCCTGAGTTTGCCAGTTGACGCTCGGAGTTTAAATTTTTCATGGTTTGGCCACGTTCAACCACGATAAAGCAGTTGGACTGTTGAATCAGTAAGCGCAATACTGGAACGGTGGTGCCTAAGTTGGGGTAGCGGCTGTGGTATGTGCTGTACCAGCTGGCAGAGCGATCTTCAACAACACCCAGTGTGCCCAAAGGCTCGCTGCACTTTTCCAGCAATTCGTTTTCGCCTTCGCTGGTTGCGCCACCGGCGGCACCCGTCACTGCATTGCCCTTAGAGCCACCAAGCGTGGGGTTGGTGGCCATGCAGCCTGTGAGCAACGAGCCAAGTGCCACGGCAGTCAGTGTTTGTACAAAAATTTTGCGCATCATGATGTTGATTACCTTGCTGTCTTATAGATGTGGAGTCTGATAAAAATTCTGACGCATTGCCACCGGTGCAACCGCATTATTGATGTAATAGTACACAATGCGCGCTTTAGAGAATATACCAAGTATGGGTGGTATCAGTGTTCACCGGTATTCGTGCTTGTTTTTATTGGATTGTAGACTGCCATGCACTCGCTTAATGAATCTCATGGCTTTAACTAGTGAGTTAGTTTTGGGGCTGCTGTAATAGGTCCAGCATTGCTTTGGCCGCCGCTGACAGGGTTCTGCCTTCACGGCGAACCACGCCTAGTTCGCGTTTTAGCGTCAGACCTTCAACCGGTAGATTCTTTAATCTATCCGAGAGCATATTCTGGGGTAACAACGCCCAGCCTAGGCCCGCTTCGGCTAGTCCTTTGTTGGTTTCTAAGTAGTTCGTCTCCAACACATCACTCAAGCGCACTCCGTGTTGATGCAGGTGCTCTTCTAGTAGGCGGCGAGTGGCGGTGCCACGCATAGGCAGCACGGCTGAGTGCTGGCACAGGATGCTCGGGCTGAGCTTATGCTCGCTTGCTAGTGGATGATCCGTACCCACACAAAACACCAATGGATCTGGCCACAAACACTCACAAATCAGGCCTGTGGGTGGCTGCGCGGGCAGGGTGATGACGGCCAGCTCTAGGCTATTGTCGATCACGCGCGCCAAGGCATCCTCTGACTCGCTGAGTTGCAGGTCGATTTTCACGTCGGGATAGGTGTTGATGTAGTGCCGTAGCAGCGGCGGCAGGTGGCGCAGCCCAATATGGTGACTGGTGCCGAGTGTCAGTGGACCGGCGATGCGCTCATCGAGTGTGGAAAGCTCTGCTTCGCAGTTGGCAACCTCGGCCAGCACGCGGCGCGCGTGCGGCAAGAGGGTGTGGCCAGCAGGTGCAAGCGCTACCTGTTTGCCGAGGCGGTCAAAGAGTTGATGGCCGAGTTGTGTTTCAAGCGAGTGAATGCGCTTGCTGACAGCGGGCTGAGTGATAAACAAGGCGCCCGCCGCGGCCGAGAACGAGCGTTGCTCTGCCACGGCCAAAAAAGCCTGCAATTGCGCGATTTCCATTGCTATTCCTATTGGTTATGGATTCAATGAGAAAGTTGAATTTGAATTATCGCAACAATGCCCGCAAAATCAACGGGTATATCACTGACGAGGATCAGATCGTGGCCGGCAAAACCCTCTACGACAAATTGTTTGACGCGCACGTGGTGCGCACCGAAGAAGACGGCACCGCGCTGTTGTACATCGACCGCCATTTGGTGCATGAGGTGACGTCACCTCAGGCCTTTGAAGGGCTTAAGTTGGCCAACCGAGAGCTGTGGCGCAAAGACGCTATATTGGCGGTGGTTGATCACAACGTGCCCACTACCGATCGCACGGGTGGCAGTGCGGCTATCAAGGACAATACATCGCGCTTGCAGGTCAGCACACTTGACGCCAATGCCGCTGAGCACGGATTGACGTACTTCGATATCAACGATGTCCGTCAGGGTATCGTGCATGTCATAGGGCCTGAGCAGGGCGCTACCTTGCCGGGCATGACGGTTGTCTGTGGTGATTCGCACACCTCTACGCACGGTGCGTTTGGCGCGTTGGCGCACGGCATTGGCACGTCTGAAGTTGAGCACGTTATGGCTACCCAGTGCCTCGTGCAAAAGAAAATGAAAAACATGTTGGTGCAGGTGGACGGCGAGGCACCGGCGGGTGTGACGGCTAAAGATATCGCCTTGCACATCATCGGTGAGATAGGCACGGCGGGTGGCAATGGCTGCGCGATAGAGTTTGGAGGTGAGGCTATTCGTGCGCTGAGCATGGAAGGTCGCATGACCTTGTGCAATATGGCCATTGAAGGCGGCGCTCGTGCTGGCTTGGTCGCTGTTGATCAAACGACCATCGACTATGTGCTTGACCGGCCGTTTTCGCCCAAGGCGGAGCATCTAGACGCTGCAGTCGCTGCGTGGCAAGAGTTGCACTCCGACGAAGGCGCGAACTTCGACAATACTGTGTTGATTGACGCTGCAGATATTACTCCTCAGGTCAGCTGGGGAACGTCCCCAGAGATGGTCGCGTCGGTCGATGCCAGCGTGCCTAACCCTGAAACTGAGGCCGATCCTGTCAAAGCTGATGGTATGCGTAAGGCGTTGGCGTATATGGATCTTAAGGCTGGCACGCCGATCACTGAAATTCCTGTGGATAAGGTGTTTATCGGCTCTTGCACTAATTCACGCATTGAAGATATTCGCGCTGCCGCTGCTGTGATCAAGGGCCGCAACGTGGCAGCCAACCTCAAATTGGCGATGGTGGTGCCTGGTTCCGGACTTGTGAAAAAACAGGCCGAAGAAGAAGGCTTGGACAAGCTGTTCACTGACGCTGGTTTTGAGTGGCGTGAGCCTGGCTGTTCTATGTGTTTGGCCATGAACGCCGACAGGCTGGAGTCAGGTGAGCGCTGCGCCAGTACGTCAAACCGAAATTTCGAAGGACGACAAGGTGCAGGCGGGCGCACGCATTTGGTTAGCCCAGCGATGGCCGCAGCCGCAGCCATTGCCGGTCATTTTGTCGACGCACGTACATTCTAAGGAGCCCATCATGAGAGCATTTACTGTACTAAAAGCCTTGGTGGCACCGATGGATCAGTCCAACGTGGACACCGATGCCATTATTCCCAAGCAATACCTGAAGTCGATCCAGCGTAGTGGTTTTGGCCCGAATCTGTTCGACAACTGGCGTTACCTCGATGAAGGCGGCCCTGAAATCGACAACAGCAAACGTCGCCTCAACCCCGATTTTGTGCTGAACAAAAACCGCTACGGCGGTGCTGAGATTTTGCTCGCGCGCGAAAATTTTGGCTGCGGGTCTTCTCGTGAACACGCAGTGTGGGCACTGGACCAGCAGGGGTTTCGCTGTGTTATTGCCACAAGCTTTGCCGATATCTTTTACAACAACAGCTTCAAGAGCGGTTTTCTGCCGGTGCAGCTGAGCGAAGAGCAGATGGATAGCTTGTTCGCTGAGTGTGAGGAGACGGGTGGCTATGAGCTGACCGTTGACCTGGCAGCACAAACGGTGACCACACCCAGTGGGCAGGCTTATGGCTTTGAGGTTGATGCCTTTCGCAAAAACAATTTGCTGCGAGGATTGGATGATATCGGCTTGACGCTCGAGCACGCTGACGAGATTCGATCCTATGAAAAACGGCGCGCAGTTGAGGCCCCTTGGCTGTTTAGCTGAGTCTATTCGCAGTTAGATTCGTTGTTTGTATCAGCGGCCATCTCCCACGGAGTTGGTCGCTTTTTTTGGGCTTCATGAAAGTGGATTCATTGTCCTATTTGTGGTTTTTGCGTACTCATTCCACGACTAAAATATGCTATATAATGCTTTCAGAGGGTTGGTTCGGTACTCGGGTTTTGCAATGAGTGGCGGTTTTTGTATAAAAACAGGCAATAAATTGCTATTTGAGCTAATAATCAGCCGCCTCTGTTTTTGTTGATCTGCTTAGTTAGCCAGTGCCGTTGCTCTGGCAATTTGGGGGAATCTATGAGCATTGATGTTGAACGTCTGTCTGAGGACGAGTTACTGGAACTGGAGCATCAGGTCACACTTAGGCTCAAGGAGCTAGAAGCTAGCCGAACACCTGTAGAAATGCGTCAGTTTAAAGTGGGAGAAAGCGTGAGTTTTGAGCCACCCGGTCGCGAAAAACAAGCAAGTAAAGTTATCCGGTTCTACCGACGAACTGTCATGATCATCACCGAGTCAGGGCAAAAGTGGAAAGTACCGCCGCACTTGCTCAAAAAAGTCGGCAATATCAAACCCAAAGTCAGGCGTATAGGTAAGGTGATTGACATGCCGTTTGCGTAAGTATGCAAACAGTTCAGTGCCTGTTTTAGTGCTGCTCGCTTACGCGTTGTAGAACGTTCAAATGGCGTGGTGGCTTGTGCGTGCTCAGATCTGTTAGATCGCTTAACTTCAGTTCTCCTTGCTACTGTGATTGAAAATATATCGCCGAATTTTCATCGCGTAAAATCCCGCTCCGATGCAAATGAGTGGCTCGAGCACATGCTCGAAGAGTGTCAGTTGTTTGCTATACACAAGGTGACAACAGATACCTTGCTTGGCTTTTTGTCTGGTTAGCGCAGCTACAAGTGCGCGGCGGGTCTTGCTTGCATCAATGCCAACAAGATGCGCGGTGTGTTTTTCTAGCTCGGTGTTCGTTTGCAGCTGCATGGTCAACGTGCAGGCGTGAGGGAGCGAAACTTTAAATGCTGAGCAAATCAATCAAGGCTTGGCTGGCTAGGCAGGCGGTGGTTTTGTGGCTACTGATTGTTGCTACTTACGCCGGGCCGATGCAGGCCAATTCAATCATCGCTGAACCCGACACCACGCTGACGGTGTTAGTGCCCAAAAACCCGGTGGATTGTGGCGCGGCTAACCCCTGGCATGCAGGGCGATGGCCTTTGCGTGACGGCGCGTCGATGCCATCGGGCGCTTGCCTTTCACTGAATATTACCTTGCCAAAACCAGCCAGAGCAGTTTTGTTGCATCAGGCGTCGGATGGTTCACTGGTTCGGCTTTGGCCGCACGAATGTCATCTGAATCGCTTGCCCATAGCTGCTGCTGGCGAGCATAGAGCTCCACAGCCATTGCACGGAAAAGCGCAATTTTTAGAGCTGGACAGCAACACGGGTGAGGAGCATTTTCATTTGCTGTCCTATGCGCCTGATGCCACTGTTTCAGATCAGGCGGATGAGCCGTTGCTGAATATCCTGGCGAAAATCTCTACCATCGCTGGCGATTGCGCCTCAGTGGAAAAACCACTACAAGGCGCGCATAGCCTCGCTGCCATCTCACTTCTTGTGGAGCAGGCTGGCGACAAGGTGGTTTGGCGACGCAAGTCAATCGTCCACTACTGACACCCAGCTGATGCACGAGTGATCTCTCATTGTGCTAATTCTTGCTCGATTTGTCTAAAACACTGTGTGCAGGTTCGTTACCATGGTGCAGTAGGCAGCATTTGCTCGAGGATCGTGGTGTTACAAATAAAATCAATGACTTATTGGCTGTGCATAGGGCTTTTTGGCCTTGCTCTCAGTGCGGCAGCTGCGCAGGCTAAGTCTGTGGCGCTGTTGATCGGTGTGGGTGACTACATGGACGAGCAGCTAGATATTCCAGGTGTTGATCGAGATCTTGAGCGTGCCGAATTGATGATGCAGCGCTTTGGTGTTGCGAGCGACGACATGGTGCGTCTGTTTAATGCTGAAGCTACGGTTGACGCTGTTGAAAGACAGTTTCAACACTACAGCAAAACGTTACAGCCCCATGATCAACTCTACCTGTATTTTTCTACCCACGGTCTGCAGCTCCCCGACGACAATGGCGACGAAAGTGACGGGCGCGATGAGGCGCTTGCGCTGGCCGATTTCGCTATTGGCCTTCCAACCGATGCTGTCGCTGTCTCTGGCGCTCTGATTGATGATCGGCTGGCGGAGCTGTTGGCGGCTCTGCCTAACAAACACACGTTTATTATTGCCGATACATGCAACAGTGGCACGATCAGCAAATCTCTGAGCGACGAGCTGGGAGATGTGCTCAGCCGAGTGGGTAAGTTTATTCAGATGCCTAGTTGGTTGAGATCGACCGCGACTCATGTTGCCGACCCTGCGTTGTTGGCAGAGCTTGCACAACCTGGGGTGGTTATGTTGTCAGCCTCAGCTGATGGTGAGTTGGCTGATATCGATGAGGATGGCAGCGAGTTTACGCGGGCTTTGTTGGCAACCCAAGAAAACCCTGAACAAGACAACGCGTGGTGTTGGTTTGAGCGAGCGCGCAGCCGCGTGCGTCAAAACACGGGTGGTGTGCAGTGGCCGCAAATGAGCAGCGACTTTGAAGCGGCAGTTGCGCCTTTGGCTGGCCGTGCTGATCTGATGCACGGGGTGTCGTTGCTGCAAAATTGTAGCGGAAGCGCTTCATTGACTACAGACATTGAAGAGAAATACGGTCAGGTGCATTTAACCGCAACAGCAGAACACGCGGGTTGGGTGACTGCGGTTTCGATAAAAGCTCCTGAGCAAGAGTTACTGCTCCAGCCGCAAGCGAGTCGTTGGCATCATGGCCAAAATCGACCAGCGAGTCTGGGGCGACTGAAAAAAACAGCCAACACTGACAGCGCTGCCTGGGTTTTGTGGACCGCCGATGGTGTGGAGTTGCCGCGGCATCGCGGGGATTTTTCGGTGCTTTGGCAAGCGCTGCAGCAACTGCCAAGTGATCGATGGTCGGGGTCCTTAGTGAAGGGAGTTGATATCGATGCGCGTTAGTCACAGCTTTTTGAAGCCGGTTCTATCCGCTGGGCTATTGTTCTTTGCTTGTGTGTTTTTTGGTGCTGTGAAAGCAGAGCAGGAGGGCGATGATGCGATTGCAAAAGATTATCGCGATGGCGGTTTTTATGCACTCTACGCCGATAATCGCCGACAGGGCATTGCCAATTACATCAGCGAAGACTTTTTGTTGCAAGGCTATAGCATGTTGCGCGCGCGGCAATTGCGTAGGCTCGAGCGCGAGCAGCTATTACCGGCACTTGAAAAAACTGTAGCGGGCTTAACACTCATACTCAGCGGTGCTCATGCAGAGATGTTTTCGCTGCGTACAACAACGTATGTACAGTTGTTACAAGCACTGTTAACGGGCAACGACACGGCTGTGCATGGCAACATCGCGCAATCAGAGCTGCAGTTGATTCGACAAGCCAACGGGCTTGAACAGTCTCCGCTGTGGGGTTACGTCCTCGATTACAGCCAGTTTAAAGCACGCGCGCACTACGGTGAAAATGACCCAGATCTACAGCGATATTTTGTTGCCAGTCGCTATGCCAATAGCGTGTTGTATCCGGTGGTTGCCAGCGCCTCGACTGGTGTTAGTGCTGAGCAGGCAGAGCAGTTTGCTATCCAGTCTCTCGAGTTGTCGCTGCTTCTAAATATGCCAGATGTGGCACCACATTATCGTGAGCTCACAAAAACCTTAGATTGGCACTTTGGACCAGCCGATGATTTGACAGACGTAGATGTGCGCTCGATTGTGCTAGAAGCAGGGCAAAACTTAACGACGGCGCTTTACAGCTATGCCTTAAACAATCACAAGGTGCCGACTATTTTATCACTGCCCTTACACGTTGACGCTCTCGAAGACGGAATGAGCGCGTCTGACGCACAAGTGGGTTGGCGGCTGCTGCCAGCGCGACGTAGTGCTGACGCTCAGGCGATGCAGCATGTTGTGAGCGTTGATCAACAAGTGTTGCGCTGGCCGTGTACTGATTGTGTCAAACCGGCAATGGCAAGTGCCATGAGTGGCGGGTGGCGTAAAGCGTATCCAAGCTATGTAGAGTTGATGGCGCTGCAAGGCAGCGTTGCTGCCAAAGCGCAAGTACAAAAATTAGGTTTGTACAACTACAGCGCGTATGAAAAACAACTGCGTCTGGCGTCTGATGTGTATACACAGGTTGGTGGGTTGCAGGCTGCGCAGTTGCCCGTTTGGCGAGCTGCGCTAGCGGGCGTACAGGCAGATCAGGCGTTGCACAGCGGCGCTGGTTTTTGGTTGTGGCAGCGATCACTTGCTTTGCTGTATCAGAAGCAGTCAACAACACCGTTTAGCAAAAGCATCGCTCTTGAAGTTCAGCCGCGAAGTGGCGCTACTTTGGCAAAAAACACGCCTCTTTATCTAGCGTTGTTTGAGTTATCACAGAAGCATGAGCAGCACGACAATAGCCATGAATGGCAGGAGTTTTCTGACATTGTTATGCGGTGTGTGCAGATAAGCCGTGCATTGGATGCGAATGAGTCGATAAGTGACGACGATAATGCTTTTCTCAATAACTTGGATCGACAGCTACTGATGCTGACGGGTCGTGATGATGCTGCATTTGTTGTTGATCTGCACAGCAACTATCAAGACAAACAAGTGCTTCAGCTGGCGCTTTCTTTTCCCAAAATAAGTTTTTTAGGGGCTGCACGAGGTGCACGCTTTAACGTGCAGGAATTTGTACAGCCGCTGGATCAGCGACTGGACAACCACGCATGGCGGCAGATGTTACAGGGACAAAACTAGCAATGAAATCTGTGTGGCGAATCAATATCTACCAAGCAGCGCTGGCTGTTAGCTTTAGCGTTTCCATGCTTGTGTTACCAGCTCAGGCGGCGGACAAAGCGTTGTTGATTGGAGTTAGTGAGTACGCCAATAGCGAGAATAATCTGCCCGGTATCAATGTGGACCTCAAGGTGATGCACAGTGTTGCTCGGCAAATGGGGTATCGCGATGAGAATATTTTGCAATTGCGCGACAGCCAAGTGACGGCTGAAGGCGTCACGCGCGCCGTGCGAGATTGGTTGGTGAAGGACGTCACTGCGCAGGACCGTGTGCTGCTGTATTACTCAGGCCACGGCTCGCAGGTGAAAGACCTAAACGGCGATGAGAGTGATGGTTACGACGAAGTGTTGAGTATGCATGACCTTAGGATCAGTGACGGTGATTACACCGGCGTGTTACTCGACGATGATTTTAATCAGCTGCTAGCCGAAATACCGAGCGAGCGAGTGGCGGTAGTGGTTGATGCTTGCTGCAGTGGTACGGCGGTGCGTGGTCATCATGTGGACCATAGTGCCTATGGTGAAGGTGATTTTGTAATCAAGTCTCGTGGCTGCCGATCTGCTCAGCTAGAGCCTAGCGGTGGTTTGCTTGAGGCAGATTCAATTGAGGGCATGGTGTTTTTGGCGGCAGCACAAGATGGCGAACAGTCACTGGCGACAGTTCGCGGCAGTTTGTTTACTTTGGCGCTGCAGCAGGCGGTGCTCGAGGGGAAAAACTCCAGTCCTTTGCAGTTGGTCGCGGCTGCTGAAAACACTTTGTTTTCCAGTGTGCCTAAAAAACATCGCTTTCATCCGAACTTGATTGGCGATCCTGAGCTATTACAAGATAAAGGCTTGTTTGTGGTGCAGGAGGGCGGTGACAGCACGGCGTCGCATTTGGCTTGGGACGAGTGGTCGTCGTTGGTGAAATACGGCGAGCCGCTGCAGGTGCAGCCATCACGTGAATACTATACCGACGGGCAAATGTTAGAGCTTGAAGTGCAAGTGCCGCGCGCGGGTTATCTGAATATTGTGGCAGTCAATTCTGATGACCAAGTAGTGGTGCTGTTTCCGAATAAATTTCACCCTGACAACTGGTTTGAGCCGAGTATGGTGAGCCTACCCAAAGAAGGCTTTGAGTGGCCGGCGGGGCTGCCGTACGGGGAGTCTTTGATTGTCAGCATGGTGACCGAAAACCCCATGAATCTGTATAAAAGCAGCCATCAACGCGACGCGCAAGGCCAGCCTAAAGGCGTGTTTTTACGGCCTGAGACGGCCGATGCGGTGCGTTTGCAGTCACTCGCGGAAGCGGGAGATACAGCGTTGAGCACCAGTGCGTTAGTATTGACGGTATGTGCCTCCTCGGGTTGCTGAGTGTGTAGGCAAACCGCAGATCAAAAGAAGACGTGACATGAAGAGAAGCGACAACTGCTCGCGATGGTGTATTTGGCTGCTGGCGGCCTTGCTGGGCTGCACGGGAGCGGTATTGGCTGCAGAACGCGAGACGCGCGGTGTTGCGCGTATCGAAAGTGCCGGCCAAGTGGGGCCGAGACTCACCGATCATTACAGCGCTAGTTATGCGCTGTTAATTGGTATGAGTGAATACCAAGATGCGGGCTGGGCGAGCTTGCCCACGATTCCGAATGAATTGGCGTCAGTTAAAAACATGCTGGAACGACAAGACTTTGAGGTGGAGACCTTGAGTAATTTGTCCGGTCGGGAGCTGATGATTAAGCTGACCGATTTTGTGGCGGACAAAGGCTACGATGAAAACAACCGCTTGCTGGTGTATTTCTCTGGGCACGGCGAAACCATAGAGCTCTCGAACGATCGGCAGATGGGGTATTTTGTGCCTTCCGATGCACCACCTTACGCGGTGGATCAACGTGGTTTTGTCACGCATGCATTGTCGATGAACCGAGTGATGGCCATGGCCAAAGAAATACGCTCGAAGCACGCCATGTTTGTGTTTGATAGCTGCTTTTCAGGGTCGATTTTTCAAACACGTAGTTTTGCCTCTGGTAATGGACGCTCTTTAGAGCGCTTGCTGAACAAACCCGTGCGCTACTTTATTACGTCCGGCAGCGCTAACGAAACAGTACCCTCCGACAGCGCCTTTACGCGTGCTTTTGTCGATTCGTTTGAATCAGGCGCAGCGGATCTCAATCATGATGGCTATGTTACTGGCACAGAGCTGGGGCTGCACTTGACACAAAATGTGCGTTTGGGCCACCAGACTCCGCAACACGGAAAAATCAATAATTACAGCTTGTCTCAGGGCGATGTTGTATTTAGTTCATTGGCAGAACCCTTGAACAGCACTGATGCCAATTATGCGAACTCAGCTATCGTGGAGCGTGAGTTTCAGTTACGGGCAGAGCTGCTCTACTGGCAGAGTCTGCAGGATATGCCAAGTATGGCTGGGTTCGAAGAGTATCAGCGTCGCTACCCAGATGGTCAGTTTGTCGTGTTAGCTGAACAAGAATTACTGCTGCTGCGCGAAGCCCAGATTGCCGCCAGCGTCGCAGATGAGCCAAGCAGCCAGAGCATTCGTGTGGGGGTGACTCCAACAAAGTTGATTCTCAGCTCCATGCATTGGACCGGAGATTGGTCTGGTGAGCAGGCTGTGATGAGAACAGTAGAGCAGGCGATGAAAGCGAGACTTGAACAGCGGGGCATGCAGCCGCAGCCGCTCAACACTGAGCGCAGCAGCGGAAGCTGGGTCAAGCGTCGTCGCTCGACTTATGGTATCGATCGGCGAGTGTTTGAACACCTAACCCAAAAAGACCAAGGCATCATGGGCGCTGTGATTCGTCTACGCGATGACAACACCAATGGTGAGCTGCAGTTTGTGTTTTCGTCCGACAAGCCTGAGCAAATGAGTAAGCGCTATTACTTCAACAGTGATTACACCTTAAAGCGAGCGATAAACTCCGCACTTGACCAAGTGCTGGAGCCAGCGCTTGATATTGTGCAGCGTTAGTTATTGCTTAGTTTACCTAGCGCTACGCGCTGCATCTTGCCATAGCCTCTCTGCGGCGCACTGCTGTCATTCACTCTGTACACTTTCTAAAGGCAAACGCGGCTCCTTCTGGCCGTGCTGGCTCAACGCCGCATTTTTTCGTGCCTGCACCCGAGCGTTAGCCTTACACCGAACCGACGTCGCAAGCGCTGCACGAGATAGTGCGATTTTGCTTTGGCTGTCACAGCCTAAATCATGTAAATTCAATGAGATAAACAAAGACTTCGCCTCACGCTGTGTGTGAGTGCGGGCAGTCTTTACTCCTTTGGCATTTATTTCGGTTTGGCAGAACGCGATGGATTGGTTAGAAAAACTCTATTCACCCCAGTGGCAAAGCCGCTTCACGGGCAGGGCGAGCAGTCTGTACGGGCATTTGGATGACTTCCAAACTTTGGCAGAAGATGCTGCGTCTATGACGGCGATGAAATTGAGCAGCTACAGCGAAGCTGACGCGACGGATGCACTGATCCTTTCTGTTTTTAAGAATGCATTAACCGATTGTGTACGCGAGCGTCACGGATTTCCGCGCCCGCGCAAATGGCTAGAGGACATGGGCGACATTGGGCGTAAATTGTTTAAGCTGATTTGCCTCAAAGGCAACAGCCGCGTACAGGTTAGCGAATGGGTGCAGGCAGAGGCAGATACTAACGGTGTGATACCGGGCAATGCGCCAAGCGTAGAGGCTGCTCAGGCCTTGGCGGTGAGTATCTTCGATACCATGCAGGAGGCGCAGGAGTGCGCGCCTTGGCGTCGGCACATGGCACGAGAAAACACCGAAGACGAGGATGCTGTCTCGCCTTTTGCCAATATCAGCAGCGAAGAATCTTTGCCAGAAGATCATGCGGCGTTTGATCAGATGCGTCATTTTGTTGAGTCGATTGCTGGGGCGGCAGACATAGTTGGTGCTAGTGATCTCGACCAAAAACGTATCTATGCCTTGGCTGAGCGCACCTGGGCTGATTTAGGTTTAGATGACCGTGATCGCCTAGTGATGAATGCTTATATAGGGCGAGGCATTCACGTGGATAACAGGCGGAGCGAGACAAGTGAGCTGGGGATCGCAACTGACTTGGGAATGAGCGTGCCGCAAATTCGACATCGACGAAAAAAAGTACTTGCGGCTATGCTGGCGGTTTTTTCTTAACTAATTGAAATCTATAAGTTAGTTTGGCCAAATGTATTAGATTTGAGTGGGTGCTGATCATTTTGCCGTTGGCGGTTCGTTCTTCTCAGTCAGTTAGCAAGTATGTGGTGTGTACCGCGTAGTAAAGGATCAAGTATGAACAATGACGGGCAAACACAAAGTCGAGAATGGCTCTACGCACTGGCCGCCTCGAAGCTCAGCAAGGGCGAGACACGTGGGGAACGACCCAGCTTGGTGGAGATAGAGCAATGGCGACTCGGTGGCTTGTTGCAAGAACGAGCTGACGAGGTTCTAAGCTATGTGGCGCACGATGAGCAGTGTTTTGGCCAATGGCAAGACTTGTGCGCTGAACAACGTTGGCTCGATCAAGAAGAACGGCAAGAACCACTGCAAGATCAACCGGCGGCTGCCAGCGAGCCAGTGGTGACGCAAGAACACTGGTTGAGTGGTGCAGTGGCCCGTATCAGCCGTGGCATAAAGCCTGTGTGGGGCGGGGCGATTGCGGCCGGCCTGCTTGCATTGCTGTTAGTGCCTGCCATGTTTCGACCCGCAGATGACAATGTGGCGCAGGCCTATTTACAACAATTGAGCAGCGCAGAGAAACTGATGGGGGCAGAGTTTCCCCCAGTGTTAGCGCGGCAGACTAAGTCGGTTCAACCGCTTGACGATTTGGCCAACAATCCAGAGCAACGTCAATTTCGGCAAGGGTTGGCTGCGGCTGCGAGCAGGGTGAGCGACATCACTGATGAACGCTGGCAGGCATGGCGCACATCGCTGCCAGCTCCCGTGAGCTGTGATGGCCAACGTGATGGTGATTGCTCGGCACAGGCGGTGCAAAATCAAGCACTGGGTAGCTGGAGTTTGGTGACAGCATTGGCTTGTCAAAACAACGCGACGAGTACTGATTTTTGGCCCAGCCAAGCAAACTCGCTGACGGAGTTGCTGTCTGTTGAGTTACCACAAGGGCACTTCCTCGCGCGACGTCTGCAGCAGCCACTTCCGACTGCCAAACCGTCGCTCTGCCAATTGGCTACGGGTTTGTTGGGTCAGGGAGGATGAAGTCTTTAACAGCCTTTAGACATCGCTGGTGGCTAGTGGCAGCAGCTGGCGTGGCCTCTTCGCTGATGGTGTCTGAGGTGCGCGCTGATTGCCAGCGACATATGCAGCAGTTTAATCAAGCGGCGGAAACATCGAGCGTCGCCGACATTACACAAGCCTTTGCGCAGTTAGACGCCAGTGAAGATTGTCTTGCTACTGACAAAAACAAAGCGCGCCGAGCAACAGCCAACCGGTTGTTTCGCATCGCGTACCATGGCTCATTGCATGGTATGCCGAGCAGCGAGGTTGATCAGCTTTTAAAGCGCTCTGAGTCTTATGCGCCTACGTGGCGAACGTTGACGTTCTTGGGCACTCAAGATCACCGGGCCGGTCACTTTGATAGTGCCGCCATGAGATTGCAAAAAGCATTGGCCCTGATTGACGACGCCTATGAGACACCCACAGCGCCCGCTGTGAATACGATCAAAAACCTGCATCAAATGGCATCGGAGTCTCTGTTGTTGGCACATCAGTTTGTCAGTCCGCCGCAAGTACGCGGTGTCAGTAGTGGCGTGTTGGCCCAAAGTGTGCGCGGCTTCAGTGTGCAAAGCTCCCCATTGCCGATTCGATTTGAGACGGCCAGCACGAAATTTACCGCACAGGGTCTGCAAGCTGCAGAAGCCTTATATGTTGCGCTACGCGGTCAGGGCGATGGGCCGGTAGAAATAATTGGTCACGCAGACGAACGCGGCGATGAGCAATACAACATGAAGCTTTCACTGGAACGGGCCGAACGCGTACGAGATTGGCTTTTGGAAAAAGGACTGAGCCGCAAGGTAGTTGCCAGCGGGCGCGGTGAAGCTGAGCCGATGAGCTTGAGCGATGCCAGCAGCTATAACCAGACGCAGGTGTGGCAGCTGAATAGGCGTGTTGAGCTGGTGCGCTTTGTCGCTGCTAATTAACGCTGAAGGACAAATTATGCAACTGCTAAAGGCTGCTGCTGGGGCTGCATTGTTGGGTGTCAGTTTGAGTGTTGCTCCGCTGCAAGCGAAGGTGCTCGGGCTAGTGGTTGGCATCGACAAATATCAGCATTTGCCGCCGCTAGCTGGTGCAGTGAACGATGCAAATGACATCTACCAGTCGTTACAAAAAATTTCGGGTGCGCAGATTAGTTTGCTGCTCGATGAACAGGCAAATTTCAGGAACATTCGGCAGCAGTGGTTTTCCATGTTGCGAGACTCTGAACCCGGCGACACGCTTGTTTTTAGCTACGCAGGCCATGGCAGCCGAGTGCCTGAACAGGTCAAAGGCTCTGAGGCTGATGGACAAGACGATGTGTTTGTTTTGTCTGGTTTTGATAGCGGTGCGGCGGGTCAGCGTGAAATGATTCGCGACAACCTATTGTTTGAGTGGTTCAGCGCCGCCCGCGATAAAGATGTACAGGTTCTTTTTGTTGCTGACTCTTGCCACTCGGGCACAATGACCCGTGCAGCTGATCAACGTGTAACCGCTGCTCGCACACGCCAGGTGAATATAGATTTTGAGCAAGGTTTGGAAGAAGAGCTAACGGTTGCGTTGACGCCAGCGAGCGCTCATTTGACGCGCGAAGATTTGCCCTATTTAACCTTTTTGAGCGCAGGATTGGAGACGCAGCAAATCCCTGAAGTTTTCATCAAGTCCATCGATGGTCGCTTTGATACACGTGGCGCGTTGAGCTTTGTGACTGCCCGCGCACTAGAGGGGGAAGCCGACAGCGATCTTGATGGAGTGCTGACTCGCAACGAACTTCGGCATTATGTGCTGGAAAATGTCAGTGTTTTGTCTGAGCGACAGCAAACGCCTGAACTCAGCCCACTGGCGCAACCGCAGACTCAAGTGCTGGCACTCAGCAATAGAAGCGTGACAGCGCCTGTGGTCAACACCGATAACCAACTCAAAATTTTCGCAACAGGGTTGCAGCCTGCGCTTCAGCTCGAGCTGGCGTCGTCTATCGCAGGACTTAAATGGGTGACCACTGCAAACAAAGCCCAGATGATATTCGATGCAAAACGCGGGGAGTTATTATCTGCGGCAGGTGATTTGTTGGCCTCGGGTTTAAACAGCGCCGACAAAGAATTACTGCAAGCTAGGCTGCGAGGGGCGATTGATAAAAGGGCGGCAATGCGTGCGCTGCATGAAGCTGCTCGGCGTAAATTGTTAGTAACTTCGTTGCTACCCGACGCCGGCTCTCATGGGCTTGGGTCGCGTATTAAACCTGCGTTTTCAGGTCAGCATGGCGAGTATTTGATTGTCTTGAATTTTGCCGGCGACGGCACGCTGCAACTACTTTATCCCTTAGCCAGTTATGGCGACCCGCTGCGCTACGGGCGCAGGACTTGGTCGGTGCCGCTGGAAGTGGCGGCTCCGCTGGGTGAAGATCACATGATCGCGCTGGCATTCTCGCAAGCGCAACCAGAGTTATTGAGTGCCCTAGAAAAACTGGACGGTACGCGTGCTCCGCTGCGGGTTATTGCAATGTTGACGGCGCAACTAGAGCGTGGCGCGATAGAGGTGGGCATCGTGGGCATGTTCAGTCGAGAAGCTCTCCCCGCTGTGGATTAGGGATCTCAGGTTGTTCCGTTCAGTGACGTCGGCGTGAAAAGTATAGCCTTAGCAAGACTGGGATTCGTCCAACCAATCTAGCCAATAGTGGGCTTGTCGCCGTCGACCATTGGCTAGATTCGCGCCGCGTCTGAGACGAATGCAGCGCATCGACGGCGCGATCATGATCTGAGCTTCCCTAGAGCGAGCTGGCAAACTGTTGTTCCAGAATTCGTCTAGGTATATGTTGAACTAACAGGTTGTCAGTGAGTGCTGCCAATGGCGCGCCTGGCGAGTAGTCGAACGACACCACCAGCTTATCCCCTGCAAGTACTTCTATCGGTTCGGGCAGTGGGATAATCATGTATTGGTTGTGCCAATCGATACTGCGCTTATGCAGTTCAAGGATGGCGAGTAGATTTTTGGTTATGATGCGAATCGCATTGACCGTGCCCTCTTGATCAATGTCGACGGTATTGTCAAATGCGCAGTTCATCGGAATTGCTTCGTCCCACCGAAATGCTTGATACACCGTAGGCTGGCCTAGCTCTCGGGAGCGAGCCTGCGTTGCCACTGGCGACTGAAACTGCAGGCATGGCGCGTAGTAACCTTCGTGCAAAAAGTTTTGCTCGATTGGCTGAATCGCCTGCAGGCAAGCCTCGGGAATAAAGGCGGGCAATTGGCCGCCAAATTTCTCCAGATATCGATGTTTAAAGTTATGGATGATACTCACTTGCTGTTCGCGCAATAGCCCTGTGTGTAGCATTTCGCAAATCACAACATCGACCGGTTCTGGCGGTAGCCAGTTACTGGCGTTGGCATGCACCACTTCTACACGGTTGCCGTTGGGGTTTTTCTGCAATAGTGCCTTTGCAGTAGAGACAAGGTCTGGGTTAAATTCAACGCACCATACCTTTGAGGCTCGTTGCGCGGCAAAGTGCGAGAGCACGCCTGTGCCGCCACCTAGCTCGAGTACTCGACCACCTTTAGGGACAAGGTAGTCAATTGCCTCACGGAAGCCGCGCATCCGCACTTCATCATTGAGCATATTGGCGTGGTAATGTGTAGGAATAAACTGTCCTAGCTCGCGTGGATCTGATTGCATATTGTAGAGGTCTCCAGTACCGCCTATTGTTCAGTGTAATTGCAATGGCAATTTGGAGGCCTGCCTCTAAAGCTGCGGTCTGTCGCCATTTTTGGGTTTTGGCAGGTGGCAGAATAGAGAGCGAATCGGCGTCGTGTTGCCCGGCCAGTGGCAACTGGCTGCCACGATTGTTTGTGCAGATATACGGCAGCAGCTATTGCTCAGCTCTGTTAATCTGTCACTGGCACTTAAGCTATATGTGATCACACGATTTATAGGTGATCAGATGAGTAAACCGACTGAAAACGCAAAGTGGTTAATGGTCTGGTACGCTTCATCGATCATGAGGGAAGGAGTTAATACGCGTGTTTATGACCAATATCGAAACAGTCCCGGGTAAGCGTATCGTTGCTTGTCAGGGCGTTGTGGCGGGCAGTACCGTGCGGGCCAAGCACGCAGGGCGTGATTTAATGGCAGGCCTGAAGAACATATTTGGTGGTGAGCTGCGAGGCTACACCGAGTTATTAGAGGAGTCGCGCGAACAAGCCATTAACCGCATGAAGCAGCAAGCAGCTCAGCTGGGCGGCAATGCTATCGTCAACGTGCGCTTTTCAACCTCTTCGGTGGCAGCGGGTGCCGCTGAAATTTACGTCTATGGCACATCTGTCACGGTGGCGGACTAGTCCATGTCCAGTCAATTACTGATCAATATCGGTTACTTGCTGGTGTTGCTGAGTTTGGGCTACGTGTTTGGACGGCGTGCCGAATCCAAGCACTACAAAGACATTCAGCGCCGTGAAAAACTTCTGCTCGCTCTGCCTACGGTAAGCAGCGAGCAGCCGTTGGGTGACATCACTGTGAGCAACAGTCAGTTGGTTCGTGGCAGCGTGGTGATTTCTGTCGATTACTTTAAGCGTATGTTAGCGGGGCTACGGGCGTTTTTTGGCGGTGAAGTGCAAGCCTACGAAACGCTACTAGATCGCGCGCGCAGAGAGGCGATTTTACGCATGAAAGAGTCGGCACCCAATGCAGCCCAGATCATCAATCTGAGAGTTGAGACATCGTCAATTTACCGTGGCGCTCAGTCAATTGGCTCCGTTGAAGTGTTGGCGTTTGGCACGGCCATCTACACAGCTGATACAGCCGTGCCGGCGGCGCACGCATCTGCTGGTTCATCCACGCAAGCCGGTACGTACAGTGTGCGTCCTGGCCCAACAGGAAACTAATGCAATACCAACCAGGTCTGCCGGAGCACAACGATAACGTTTCCCACCAGAGGCCCGGCCGTGAGTTTTTGTTGTTGATCGTTGCGGCGGTTGTCTTTGTGTTGCTAGCAGTGTGGGTAACAGGATTTGCCGTCAATTGGGCTGTAACACGGGTTGATCCACAAACAGAAAAACGCCTATTAGCCGGTGTGAGTGGAGTCTTAGATAGTCAAGATGACGCGCACCTTGAGCAGAAAAAGCGGGTTGAGAAACTATTACAGCCCTTACTCGCCTGTGTCGATCAGCCCTATGATATTCAGGTCGTTATTCAAGACGACGCTGCACCCAACGCCTTTGCGGTTCCCGGAGGTCAGATGTGGGTTACTACGGGTCTGTTGGAAAGCGGCTTATCCGAAAACGGCTTGTCTTTTATTTTAGGTCACGAGCTTGGGCATTTTGCCAACCGTGATCACCTGCGTGGCATGGGTCGCAGCTTGGTGTTATGGGTATTGAGCCGTTCGCTGATCGGTGGCGACTCAGGCATTAGTGAGTTGCTAAGCCCATCTTTATTGCTGGGGGAGGCGCAACACTCCCAAGCGCAGGAGAGCGCAGCGGATGTCACCGGATTGCAGGCCTTGCAGTGTCGGTACGGGCATGTGGGTGGAGCGACCGAGTTCTTTGAAAACCTTCAAATCAACCATGCGGATAGCCTGCCTGGCATGCATTACTTCGAATCTCACCCTCAGCTGCAACAACGTATTAAAAGCCTGCAGACAACGGCGCGTGAGCAGTCCATGCCGACGGCAAAAGTTTTGCCATTGCAGATCGGCCGCTAGATTACCCCGAATTCAGCTTGTTCATTGGCCTTTAGACGAGCAAATAACCTGTTCCAGGATTTTTTTGCACGAAAATGCCTATGCCTGACCGAAGATAAAACCGTAGCGCTATTGGTTGTGTTGCTAGTCAGGCTACAATAGCGTCTATCGTGCGGATGGTATTGCCACTGTGCTTCAACCAAACGCGATATGCCTATTTAATATGATGTGCAGCCTTGCGGCGCCGTCGGATATTTGGAGAGAACATGAGCTACAAAGCACCCCTCAAGGATATAGATTGGGCCCTCAAGCACGTTGTTGGTTTGTCTCGTGTGAATAGCTTGCCGCACTTTGCCGAGGCCACCGATGATCTGGTTGATGCAGTGCTCGAAGAGGCAGGGAAATTCGCCGAAGGGGTGCTCGATCCGTTGAATCACAGTGGCGATATGCAGGGCTGTAGCTGGAAGGACCACGAAGTCACCACGCCTGACGGTTGGGTGGAAGCCTATCAGCAGTTTGTTGAAGCAGGATGGATGCAGCTTTCGGCCACAACGGATTTTGGCGGGCAGGGCTTGCCTTACCTAGTTGGTGCCTGTGTCAACGAGATGTGGAAGTCGGCCAATATGGCTTTCAGCCTTTGCCCTCTGCTCAGCCACGGAGCGATTGAGGCGGTGACCGCGCACGGTAGCGATGCATTAAAAGCCAAGTATCTCGAGAAAATGATTGAAGGTGTTTGGACAGGCACGATGAACCTGACCGAGCCACAAGCAGGTACCGATCTCGCTGCGCTCAAGAGCAAGGCCGTGCCAGAAGGCGATCACTACCGTATCAGCGGACAGAAGATCTTCATCACCTACGGTGAGCACGGCATGGCTGAGAACATCATGCACTTGGTGTTGGCAAGATTACCCGATGCGCCTGAGGGTGTTCGTGGTATCTCCCTGTTCTTGGTGCCCAAGTTCATGGTTAACGATGATGGCTCACTGGGTGAGCGCAATGATCTGCGCTGTGTTTCTATCGAGGAAAAACTCGGCATTCACGGTAGCCCAACGTGTGTGATGAGCTTTGGCGACAATGGCGGAGCAATCGGCTATTTGATCGGTGAAGAACACAAAGGCCTAGCCTGCATGTTCACCATGATGAACGCTGCACGTCATGCGGTTGGTATGGAAGGTTACGCTCTGTCGGAGCGCGCTTATCAGCGTGCACTGGCTTACGCCATGGATCGTGTTCAAGGTCCGGCGATGCTGGCAGGCAGCGGTGGTTCGCGCACGATCGTTAATCACCCCGACGTGCGTCGCATGTTGATGGACATGAAGTCGCGCACCGAAGCGATGCGCATGTTGGCGTTTGAGGCGGCAGCCTCATACGATATTGCTGAAGCCACGGAAGATGAAGCCGCGCGTAAATTTCACCAGCGCCGAGGCGAACTGCTGACACCACTGGTAAAAGGTTGGTGTACTGAGACTGCGCAAAAAATCACTTACCTGGGTATGCAGGTTCATGGCGGCATGGGCTTTATCGAAGAGACTGGAGCTGCACAGCACTATCGTGACGCTCGTATCACCACAATTTATGAAGGCACCACGGGTATCCAAGCCAACGATTTGATCGGTCGCAAGATGGCGCGGGATGGCGGTGAAGGCTTGCAAGAGTTGGGCGCGGAAATAGAAGCCACGGCTGAGGCGCTTTCATCCAGCTCTGATGAGCGTTTACAATTAATGGGTGCACAATTGGCAACCGCTAACGAGCAAGTGGGCGAAGTAGCGCAGTGGCTACTCGGCAACGATCAGCCGCATCAAGCGTCTGGTGCCGCAGTGTCGTTGTTGATGGCGATGGGTACTTTGGTCGGAGGTTGGTTGCAGGGGCGTTCGGCATTGGCCGCTGTGGAGGCGCTCGCCAACGGTGCGAGCGACAAGAGCTTTCTTGAAGCTAAGATCGGCCTAGCACAGTACTTCGCAGGCACTGCTTTGCCCGAGGTCGCCTCTTTTGGCGCTGCAGCCATTCAAGGCGGTGAGCTGGTGGATGTTCTCAGTGAAGAGCAACTTCTGGGCTAGTTTTTGCACTAACTGGTGATGACGAGGCGGCCGATCTAGCATCTGTCGCCTCGTTTTGTTTTTACCCCTACAACTTAACGATAGCTGAAAATATCGCATGGAAAACTACGAACAACTTCGTGAAGTGCTCGAGCTGGAAAAGATCGAAGAAAATCTTTTTCGCGGCAAAAACTATATGGCACCTTGGGGCCGCGTATTTGGCGGACAGGTTGTAGCACAAGCCTTATATGCGGCCTTGCAAACGGTTGATGCTGAAAGACATCTGCACTCGATGCATTCGTATTTTTTGCTTGTTGGCGATATAAACCAACCGATTGTCTACAATGTGGATCGCCTTCGAGACGGTGGTAGTTTTACCACTCGGCGAGTAACCGCTATCCAAAAAGGGCGGCCCATATTCACAATGAGCTGCTCGTTTAACGTGAACTCGGCGGGGTTTGCTCACGATGTGCCAATGCCAGATGTGCCAGACCCCGAGAGCCTGCCGTCTGATATAGAACTAGGTGCAACAGTGAAGGACTTGCCTAAGGCGTTTAAGCGCTTTATCAATATTGCAAGACCCATAGAGTGTCGCTTGCCTGGGGGCATAGACCAATTGCTGTGCAAGAACAGTGCGCCACAGCAATCCATTTGGATTCGCGCAAAGGGCGTCCTGCCCGATGATCCGCGTTTACACCAAGTGGCTTTGGCTTATGCCTCCGATTACAATCTATTAGCGACGGCTCTTATTCCGCATCGTGCAGCTGTGGATTTCTCTCGACTGTTTATAGCAAGCTTGGATCATTCACTTTGGTTTCATCGACCCTTGCGTCTTGACGACTGGCTGTTGTACGTGATGGACAGCCCACACGCGAGCAACGAGCGCGGCTTTTCGCGTGGCTCCATATATAATCGCGAAGGAAAAATGGTCGCTTCGGCTGCGCAGGAAGGGCTATTGCGCATGGTTGATGAAAAAGAAGACCGTGCACAAAGTCCTTATGATCCAAGTGGAAAATCGGTTTGAACCCCGGCAGTAACAGTACGCCGCTACATGCCCGTGTTTTCCATATAGCTGAAGCGAGGGTTTGGGCTGATCGCGGGGATTTTTATACGCCTGAAGCTTTTGCTGCAGAAGGCTTTGTGCATTTGTCGACAGCAAAACAGGTGTTGGCAACTGCGCAGCGCTACTATGCCGGTCGTGACGATTTACTGCTTTTAGCGATTGACGTCTCGTGTTTAGAAACTGAGCTTGTGTATGAAAACTTGCTGGGTGGAACTGATTTGTTTCCACACTATTACGCTGAGGTACCGTGTGCTGCAGTCATCGGCTGTGAGCCACTGCATCTTCACGACGATGGCCAGTTTAGCTGCACGCTGTTAGCCTAAACCGACGCTTATGCGCTGCTCCCAGCGAAGAGTGTGCTTTGCCACAGCTGATTTAGTTTTTAATTCTTCTGATTACTGCAACCTCTGGTTCTTCATGCGCTAGAGTGAGAATATAACTTTGTGTATTTGAGTGTATCTTGCGTGTAGTCGGAGGCAGCTCTCGAAGTTTTGGGACACTGTGATGCGACTGCAAATGTAAATACACAGCTACCTTTGCCGCTTAGCTCTGCTAGTTTAGCGGCCATCTAAGTGAAGCTTCGACGCGCACTTAATACTGCACATTGCTGTGGTTTTGCTCGTCTTATAAGGTTAAACGTTATGCGCATTCCGATGTCCTTTGTTGCATTATTTATTGCAGTGGCACTTTTACAGGTGAGCTCGGGTGCCATATCTCCTCTAGACGCCTTGGGCGGTTTGCAAAGCGGGTTTAGCCGCGCTCAAGTAGGGCTGCTCGGTTCTGCTCATTTTTTTGGGTTTTTTATTGGCTGTTGGTGGGCGCCGCGACTCATCGGAGATATTGGGCATGCACGCGCTTTTGCCGCTTTTGCTGCATGCGGCGCCATAGGCACCATCGCGCACCCCATTTGGATGGAGCCTTACCCTTGGGCGGTAATGCGGGTAATGACAGGCTTGTGTATTGCTGGTTGTTATACGGTTATTGAGGCGTGGTTTAACTCTGAAGTCACCAATGCCACACGAGGCCGCGTATTGGGTACTTATCGCCTGATCGATCTGAGTTTTTCAATGCTGGCGCAGTTGCTGATTGGATTTTTAGAGCCTGCTACTTATCTGTCTTACAACTTGCTCGCAATTATCTGCTGTGCATGTCTTTTCCCTTTGACGCTGACGAGAGCAACTCCTCCGGCCTCATCTAAAATGCCTAGGTTACGACCAATCAAAGCGTTTCTGCTGTCACCTCTGGGGGTCGTGGGTGTGGTGGTGGCAGGGGTCACGACAGCTTCTTTTCGCATGGTAGGCCCGATTTACGGGCAAGAAGTGGGTTTGGCTGCAGAGCAGATTGGCTACTTTCTGGCGGCTTTTGTCTTAGGTGGCGCATTGGCGCAGTTGCCCGTGGGTTGGGCGGCCGATCGCTATGACAGGCGCTGGGTGCTAATTGTCATGTCTGTTCTTGCAGTTGGCGCCAGCGTGAACATGGTGCTCTATGCGTCGTCCTCACAATGGAGTGTTTTCTTTTGTGCGTTGTTATTTGGTATGGCGTCTTTTCCTGTGTATTCAATTGCTAGCGCGCACGCCAATGATTTCGCCGACGGTAACGTGGTTGTAGAACTGAGTGCATCGCTGCTGTTTTGGTACGCCATTGGTGCAATCGCGAGCCCGTTACTGTCGTCTGTTTTAATCGAAGAATACGGGCCGTCGGCGCTGTTTGTGTTTATCAGCGTGGCGCACATTGTTTTGGCAACCGTGGGGCTTGCGCGTATGTTGTCTCGACCAACCGTGGAAGAAAAAACCCCTTACCGCTACATGCCAAGAACCTCTTTTGTCATTGGTCGGTTGTTTAAACGCCGAACCGACAAGCGTCAGTAGCTCGATTGACGGCGTCGATGGCGCAGATAAATAACCAGCGCCAAAGCGAAGGTGGCTGCAAACAACGCCATGCTGAGCCTGTCGCGGTGTTGCGCAGCCCATGAGGCGCCGGCACCGAGATAGGCAAAAAGAAACATTTGTGGCAAATAGCCCAGCGCGCTGCCGGAGATAAATGCTGGCGCACTAACGGATGAAGCACCGCCCAGTAAGCTGGTGATCAGGTTGCTGCCTGAGGGGAACAGGCGCAGCGCCAAGGCCTTGAGAAAGGGCGTGTTTGTTAGCAGTTGGTCTAATTGCTCGAGCCGGTGTGGATACCGTGACTTTAGCCAGCTTCGCAGCCAGCGACGAGCTAGATAAAAGTCCATGACGCAGGCAGTCACTGCGACTGCAGATGCCAACATAGCGCCGCTGAGGCCCCCGAGCACGTGACCATAGGCCAGCGCAATGAGTTGTCTTGGCAAGCCCAATGCAGAGCAGCAGGCGCTGATAATTAATATCAATAGCCACGTTGTTGGTGTCAGAGAAGCTTCGATGCTCTCGAAGTATTGAAAGATACTCTGTTGCACATTTTCGCTACTGGCTATTACATAAAGCCCTAGTAGAGCTACCAGCAATAGAGCAATGATGCATCGAGTTATTGTCATGGTAAGCGTGGCTTTGGTTGTGAACGTCATGTGTTGCTGACGCAAAAAAGCCACGACAAAAGTCGTGGCTTATAGGCTGAACACAAACTCGAGTATTTTGCCTAGATCATTATATTAACAGAGTGATCGGCGATCAATCGTAGCTCGATACAGGAATTCTGCTCAGCATTAAGGCGTTGTTAAACTTGTCTACAACTACAACCGCCAGCTCCCATTTGAGCCTTTTGGCTTGGCGGAAGTTGATGATAGTACCGTTGTCACGAAGAGTAGTTTTATTGTTGATACGAACCAATAGGTTGTCACAACCCACGTCTTTATCACAGGGTCGTGCCACTAGGCTTGCTTGGTTGTTGTTTTGAAACTGCAAAGACAACACGTGCACTTCGGCCAATCGCCCACCGTCCGGTAGGGTAGCGGGTGTCTCTGCGTGAGCCACTAGTGTCAAGCAGCTCAACACCACAATTTGCAGTAGTGTTTTGCACTTTTTTAGCTGATTATTTATATTCATTCTTCGAACCAATATCCTGCGGCATCACCCTGCAGACTGTCGTCTGGGGTTGCGTTTTTGGTGGGATCCATGACGTCAGGACGATTGACAAAAGGATCACGATTGACAATTAAAGTTTTGATACCGGTAGGTGAGGTGTGAAAAACCACATCACCAGGGATACCGCCACCGCGTATGACCGTAAAGCGATCTCCGGCAGTCAAGTTGCTATCACCGTCGTAGTCGGCCGCTGGTGTCGCATCCAATATGTTCATACGGTAGAGCAGACCTGTGCCCATGCTGTTGTCCTCGCAAGGGTTACTTGCTGCACCGCCTACTTGATAAACAGGGAAGTTCACAATACCTGAGCTGATCAGTGGTGCAGATATCGCCTTTTGCTCTCCTGCGGGTAGGTTTATGTACCAACCTGTTTTTCCTGACAGCGTTGTCAATGCGGTGTCTTGTGCAGAAGTGCTGCCTTCGCCAATAGTATTCGCTGTGGCGTCATACATATCGTTTTCAGTCAAAACAGCTGTTGGGCTTGCGCCCGCCGATGCAGACTGATCTCTGATGACGTAGAGACGATCGTTGTCGGTCTCAGAAAGAGGGTTCATACGATCGCCAGTTCCCACAGCCAAAATCACTTGGTTGGAAGTTCCTGTTTTAACCACTGCTGCGTCGATACGCTTGTACGCTCGACGTCGATTGCCATCAGAGTCGTTACCAAGAGTGGCCAACTTGCCACCGGTAAGTAAGGCCGCAGTAGTGCTGGCGCCATTATTCACGTTGAAACGCCAAATCTGGGCGTTGACGTCAATGGCATAGATGAGGTCGGTAAAACCGTCACCATTGAGATCAACTGTGGTTGGCTGAGTGGCGAACGAGTATTTCATGTCAGCGCCGCCGTAGTTTCTTGATTTTTTCCACAAGACGTCTCCGCTGTCAGCGTCGTACAAGCTCAGCCCGCGGCCCATCGTATTTTCTGGCAAGTAGCTGAACTCCGCTGCCGCGTCCCAGCCGTTGGCGTAGATCATTGCTGATCTGACAACGCCTGTCGCATCATTTTGCAAGCGATAGGTCATCGGTATCATGGGCGATATGGCAAGGCCTAATTCATCCCAATCACTGCTAGTCGCGTCATACTTACCGCGGCGAACCAGCGTTGCTTGATCGCTGCTCTTGGTGGCGTTGGTCACGTCAACAATGAACCAGCGACGGAGATCCATACCGCCACTGATGTAGAGGTAGACTTTGTCACCCGACTCTATAACGCCGTTTTCATTGACGTCGACTACCCGAGAACTGAGGCTTCCGTCTATTCCCCACCAGGGAGTTGATGAGTAGTAGTTGTCGTATTGTTCGGCGAGGTAAGGGTAGGCCTCCGGCATAACGACGGACCACAGTTCATCTCCTGTATCGTCGTCAAATGCGTGCAGAACGCCGTCTGTTGTGGTCGCAAAAATGACTACTTCAGGTGTAGCTGCTGTGCCCCCGTACTGAACCGCGACAGGGCTTGAACGCACTATGCCACCCATGGCACCACGCTGTTCACTTGTATTGTTGTCCTCATCTTCATCTTTTACGTCTTGGCCAAGAGCGTATGACGCAATTTTATTGCGTTCAGCCGAAGTGCGGTCATTGGCATTAACACCTGTATTATAGGCATTGTTGGCAGTCGATAACTGGTTGCTGTTGGTCATGATGGGCACGTTAATGTCACCACTAGCATTGATACCTCGGATGAGACGACCATTGGCACCGCGCAGCTTTAGCCTGTCCAGTACGCCACCTTTGAGCGCTTCGTTGCCGTCGGCAGATGTGCTCCAATAGCTTCGTGCACTTCCGATGATACTGCCGTCGGGGGTGGTGATGTCTGGGTTGCCGGTGGTGTCGGTGTCGGTGATGTAAGCGACACTATCCGCGTTATATGCGTACCGATATTTTTTCAGGTTTCCGCGCCACTGAAAATTATTACTCGGCACAAATTGACCGTAGTAGAGATACTCGCGATTTGACGTTTTGCTAAAGCGATCGTTGCTTGAGGTGGCAGTCACCATCGACACGCCGCCGCTCTCTTTGATATTGGCAAGTATCTCGACAAAAGCGTTTTCAAACTCCAGTGCGTCTGAGGCGTAATAACTCTCCGTGCCTGCAGCCGCTGCCGAGTTGTCGAGCAACGTTTGTTGGGTTTCCATGCCGATCGGGTAGACCTTCACTGTCTGCGGATCAGGCAGGGAGTCGCCGTCTAGGTCGTAGTTGTTTTCCAGCGAAGGCGCGGCATCCTGTTTACTCATGTAACCGGATAACTCGTCGAGGCAATTTCCGCCTGTGCAATACGATTTACCAGTGTGTGCGTTGTAGTTTGGATACAGTGAGTTTGACGCTCTAAAGTCAGTGTCTGCACCCGTGTCCCACGAAGGTTCGCCATCGGTGACCAAGATCACGTAGTTTTTCTGGCACTCGTAAGTGATGGGGCTGTTGTAGGTGCCGCCTGTGCGCGCATCCGGGTCTGTCGGGAGTCGTCCGTAACTGCGGTCGTGAGAAACCGAGCTACCGTGGTAGTAGTCAGCCGAACGATTGATTGGCAAACCGTGGTAGTAGTGCATGATCTCTAGCAGAGTGGTTGCCAACGGCGTGCCGCCGCCATAGCTAGTGCTCGCTAGCGTTTGTAGCAATTCATCTTGATTTGCGCGTACTGAGTTGTTTTTGGCTGCACGAATAATCGCACCACCGCGTGTTCCGTACATACGTGCCAACCCGGCCATGATGTCAGGTGTGCGTTTTACAGCGTCTCTGATGACTCGGTTCTGCAGTACTTCACGGGCCATCGAAACGTTATTCGGTGGATTGGTTTTGTAGTTTAAGTACTGGCCTGAATACACGGTGACAAAAGGGTACTTGTCCCAATCAATTTCGTTTGTAGCGTTTGTGGTGTAGAGCGTGCCACTGACACCGGATAGGGTGTTGGCGTATCTACTTCCGGAGCTGGCGTTCGCACCGTGTCTACCTGAGTCGTCACTGCACTCTATACTCACGTGTGAGCTGTTGCTCACGTCAAAGTGCGCTTTTGTGGCCGGTAACCAGCGAAGCGTAGGATAATTCGTTGTGGCAGCACTCGAGAAAGCGACCGCAGCTCTGATTGCGGTAAAACCATCATCGTCCAAGGGGTCGTCTGCGAAATCACAGTTGTCCAAGCTGGCCAGCGGGGCGGATGCTATTCCGCTTGTACTGGTAGGTACGCGACCATCAACTGAAATATAAAATCGACCGGTATCGAATACGCCACTGTAGTTTTGCGATGACCTGTAGTCTGGTGGAGCGCTTATGGTGGTGTACCAGGCCTGCATACTTCCGCTGGTATCCATCGAAAACATGACATTGGGATAAACCGTGCTGCTTTGATTAAGGTACACGTCCGTGTCTGCTGAGTGTGCAGTGGTACTTGTAAGCGCGAACACTAACGCAGAATGTAAACATAGCTTAGTCAGTCGATGGTTTGGTTTGTTCATAAGTCGATAGTCGCTTAATGTTCTAATTAGGTCTTTCGCAGTTGTATTGCGGGTGCTGGGCATTGCAACGATGGAAACAGTTAAATAATGTTTTCATCGATTCTTTCTAATATGCTCTAAATATTAGAAACATATTATCTACGTTCTGTTTTTTAAACTGAAATCTCTCTTTCTAAACAGTTGACTGCGTGTTTTATAAATAATTCAATCTGTTTTTAAATAAAAAACAGAATCAACTAGACGAACACAGGTCTTCAGTGTTTCCACTCGCCTGGCTAAAAAGAGTGTTTTCATCAACTCTCAAAAAAGGGCAGTCGCTATCATTTCTTTGTGCATCTAGGGCTTGTAATCTGTAGTCAAAACTATCGACAGTACGCCAGCCCCTTAGCTTGTATCGACCGTCAAACATTATGCTGTTTTGACTTTCCTCGACTGCGATACCGTCTCTATTTAGTTGGCTGAAGCTACCGTACCTATTTCTCAGGTTATAGTAATGCTCTTGTTTTTTAGCCAGATCGAGTAGGTATACTATTCCTTGGCTACGATAGCCTTGCAGTACATAGTTGTTGTAGCTCGGAATAGCCACAGCCGATAGAACCCCTACGATTGCGACAGTGACCATCAGTTCAATTAAGGTGAAGCCTGTGCTTTTTCTGTTTTTCATCGAATTTCCGTACTGATTCTAGCGGTTAAAGTGATGTCTATTTACACTTCAAAATTTATCCTGAAACAAAACCACCAACTTTTCTGTAAAAACCACGAGTTAGTGTGCTTGTAGCGCCTTTGTTTGAGGAGCCCACTGATTGCATTTCAAAGTAGACGCACTTGGCAATTGTGGTGCTGTCTATGTTGTCGATGCTCATTGGCAGCGAAGCGCGTGGGCAGGGCAGAGGGTCGCCCATGCGTTGCACCGTGACTACAGCGGACCAGTTTTCACCTGAAGGTACAGCTAAGGTGTGCGTGAAATCCTCGGTCGGGTTTGCTACTGGTGAAAATGGTGCCAGGGCATCTAACTGAGCTGTGTTATTAATAAGGAAATCAATGCCACTTTCGGCTGCAGCCCGTGCCTGCTGTGCTGCTTGCTGGTTGGCTACAACCTTGAGATCTACCGTCGCCATGTTAGCCACAGTAATCGCAATGGTGGTCAATACCGTTAACATGATCAGGGCAATGACAAGGGTGATGCCACGTTGTTTTTTTATAGGAGCGTTCATTAGAAAATTTCCTCAGTGTTCCTGATTTGGAAAGTTGTTCCCTGGAACATTGCTGCGTTGCTCTCGCGAATTGTTTGACCCCGCAACCTGTAGCCTGTTGTGCTCAAGCTATCTGCGCCTTGAATGTTTGAGCTCAAGGATGTAAACGCAACGCTGGTGGATATGATTCTTGAAACAAGACCATAGTCCGGTGTTGTGGCTGAGATGTTTCCACCCGCGCTATATAGGTCTATCTGGCCGTCGCAAACGTTAGATCCAATCAACGCTTGTGGGTCGCAATCATCGACACCAAACCGCACTTGTAAATTTGTGATTTCAGAAGAAACCAATTCCGCGACAAAGGGACTGCCTGAGGCCCCGCTAGGCGCTAAGCGATACAGCCCTTGAATGGTGTCGCCATTCGCGTCAGCCATCGCACCAATGAAGTAGACATAAGTCACGACTTCATAGAACCTTTTGCCGATGTCGGCAGAAAAGTCTCCGGCATAGGGGTATTGGTTTAATGCAGGTGGATTGCTGCCGCGGAAAAGTTCGCCACCCATGGGATTGCTGTAGACGTACAGCTTATTGTTGTTAAGCGCACTGGTTGCTGTTGTGGCCGTGAGATTTGACTCAGTTGCGTAACGCACAACCAATACGTCTGTATTCGCCACATAGCCAACGGCAGAAAGACAAGTAGCAGCAAACGGGTTGGTGTTATTACTTGCGTAGATATAGCGCTGTATATCCGAATAGAACCCGGTGTAGCAGTCGCTACCAACCGTTGGGATGGGGCTTGAATCGTTTAATCGCCCGGCAATATCACCAGCAAAGCGGGTGCGTCCAAAATACCCAGCGGACTGGATATCGTGACGGATGGTATTCGAGGCTAAGCGAATAGCCGAAACCATATCCGCGTTGTTCTCGTGTCGCTTGAGCGAATTACTGGAGCCGCGAATCATGGTCACTGTTCCACCGATCAGCAAGAGTCCCACTGTCAGGGCAATCATGAGTTCTAGCAGAGTAAAACCGCGTTGGCTTTTAGTGTGCATTGAGTTCTTCATCCTAGAGGAATGCCCTGACAGAATAGGTTTTTGTGTCAGTACCGTCGCCTTGTTCTTTGCGTTGGTTCCAGCTAATGGAGACAGTGACCAGTCGATCAGCCGTGACTTGTATTTGGAACGCTGGGCTGCGGTTTCTTAATGTCTCGTCCAAGGTGTCTTCAAACGCTAGATAGTCTTGACCAGGCTGCGTTGTTGCATCGGGCTTGCTGGTATCTGACCCTACATAGGACGCCAGTTCACCTCGGTTCGCTCGCATGGTGTCGAGCATGGATTGCGCTGTAGAGATGGCCGCACTGCGATATTTGATTTGTGAGGCAGACTGCATTGAAGTGGCCTGAACAGCGGCTATACCTGTCAATGCAATCGATAAAATCACCAACGTGACCAGAACTTCGATCAGTGTGACGCCGGCTTGTTTTTTTAATTTATTCATTCGTCACAGTCCTCGTATGCATCGGCGACGCGGGTGCGAATGTCACCTCGTTCATTGATGTAGAGCTGTCTGCCTTTAACGCTGTCAGTGGATAAAGGGCACACGGTCATCGAGACGGGCACGCTTGTGTTTGTGCTGTCTCTGACTGTGCCGTCAGGCCAAAAGCTAAACGCTGCGTTAAAGGTCGCACCGGTAGTTGGGTTGTGTGTGATTGTCGTGTTGGTGATCGGACCTGTATCACGAATCACAGCGGCGGCCGAGGCGGGCGTTCCTGTCGCAGGTGTTGGCTCGACAAACACCAACCAGCCCGATGATTGCCATTCGTCGCCCGTTGTTTCGCATGTGGTATCGCTAGCGCGCCGACAAACAGTAACAACCTTGTTAAGGTCAACTGCCTCGCTACGCGCTGAATTAAAATCGCGCACCAGATCGTTTGTGACTCGGCTCACGGTGCTGCTTTGGATCATCTGTGCCATCGCAGGCACACCCATACCGAGCATGATGCCCAGGATAATGAGGGTGATCATCAGTTCCAACATAGTGAAACCGGATTGTTTTTTACGCATAGTGAAACCTGACAAATGTCTTCTCAGGCTTATTAGCGACCAAAGTTGAGCTTATTTGAACTGTGCGAGAGGTTGAGCGATCGGGAAAAGTCGGGGAACGACGAAATGTAGAGCAGTTGTATCGCTTGTCAAAGCAGTATTGGGTTACCTTAGCGCGGCAAAACTAGCCAGCTGTGCTGTTAAGCGGGGTTAATGAACAAATGGACAGGTAGCTTGAGGTTAGTTGTTGATCAGCTGCTGGGAGATTTTTTGGTGCTTTTGCAACAGTGTTGGTAAGTCGAACTGCGTCAACTGGCCGTGCTCTACCAAGGTTTTTCCATTGACGACCGCGGTGTCTACTTGCCCTGGTTTGCAAAACACCAGCGCGGCGGCTAAGTCGGCGTGGGCGCCAGCAAAGGCAAGACTGTCCGTTCGCCACGCGACGAAGTCGGCAGCCATGCCCGGTTGCAAGCTGCCGATATCACTTCGGCCTAAAACTCGTGCACCGCCACGAGTGGCCATGCGAAGGGTTTGTTCTGCATTGATGGCGGAGGGGCCGTGCTGCACCCGTTGTAGCAACAAGGCGTGTCGGGCTTCGTCGATCATGTTTGCCGCATCATTAGAGGCTGAGCCGTCAACACCTAGCCCAACGGGTACGCCTTGCTCTAACCAACGAGCCACCGGTGCAATTCCCGAACCTAGCCGCATGTTGGAGCAAGGACAATGCGCTATGCCCGTGCCTGAAGCGGCAAATGCGGCACTCTCCGATTCATTCAGTTGCACACAGTGTGCGTGCCAGACGTCTTCTCCAGTCCAGCCACAGCTCTCGGCATAATCGCCAGGGCGCATGCCGTAGACTGATTCGCTGTAAGCGATATCTTCTAC
>ENA-ORXM01000824-ORXM01000824.1-marine-metagenome-genome-assembly--contig:-NODE-824-length-48496-cov-4.211529_pt1 | contig 48496 bp, 42 predicted proteins | sample MGYA00237867_ERZ511480 | MGnify/ENA primary metagenome ERZ511480 (study PRJEB26309, sample SAMN06266103) | marine metagenome | isolation source: Algal blade | place: United Kingdom:Sidmouth, United...
CATGGGAGTGAGGTAGGCCGTCGCAGGCTGCGGCGCAAGGATTCAGGCAGACTCGGCCTCGCGGTAGGCGAGACTGAGGACAACTGCGGTCAGATGCGTCGGAATGAAACCAATGAAGAAGCAGAACATGCTGACAAAGAAATTCACGACCATGGAATTTTGCGAATTGGAAACAAGAAGCACGATCCCGATATTTGCGAGTGTGGCCAGTCCCGGCCCCAGCATAAGGCGTAGTTAGGTCGCGAAGAACCGCTTGCGGCCCCGGTACAGCGCGCGCCGAAAGGATTTATCACCACCGACGGCAGCGGCGGGCAGTGTTGTTCCCAACAGCGTCAAGAAAACTGCGTAGAAAGGGGAGACGATCAGCATCGAAAAATAGAGTGCGGCGATCCTCTTCAATTCATCAGGTGTACTGTTCGGCAACAACTTGAAGAATACCGCAACGACCAACATGATCAAAGTGAGAAAAAATAAACCATATCGCCAAAGAAACGCCCAAGCAGGCATACGTTCACCGGGCGGTAAGTTTGGTTTGCCGTTCCAGCCGTAGCTTTCGTTCAGAATGACCATGCGGTGTGAGTAGAGCGCGATCAGGCCGTAGACGACGACGGATGCACCGCCGCTCACATCAAATCCAAACGCTCCAACCGCAGCAAGTGCTAACGCGGCGATCAGGAACAGCGGATAATTCGTGAGGAAAGTTCGGGTGGCAACAGCGTACATGCTCACAGGCTCGCGTTTCGTGACTGTAACGAGAAAACAATGACGCCATGGAGGAGCATGTTCCTCATCGTTCCCTCCAAAATTGCGCAGTTCAGCCTTGAGCCAACTGTGTCGAGGCTCAGAGCATGTTGCCGTTGAGCCCGACCGTTGCGGCACCGATGGGTTCATCGGTTTCCGGATCGACGATCGTGAAACTGACCTGCGACTGGATGGCCTGTACGGAGGCATCGTATTCGACGAGATCGACTAAGACCTCGCCTGCGCCGATGGGAAAGGTCAGCAGGTATTTCCGCTCGTCACCCTGATAGTAATCCGAGGCGATATCGCTTTGCCCGACGAGAAAGCCGCGTTTGTCCATCACCAGTATTTCGGTATAGAGGCCTTCTGCTTCCGCCTTGAGCGTGCGCAGATAAGTCGAGAGGGCATTCCGGTCGACCGAGGCAAGCAACGCTCCGCCGCCCTCTCGTTTTTCCTGGCTCCATCGCTGCTCGACGGTGAGAATGGCCGCCGAAGATTTATCGATTTGCCGCTCGTTCTGCCCGGCAATGGCCGCGACGACGATGTCGCGGTGCAGATCACCATAGAGCGCCTCTGCCACCAGCGCGCGCCATCGGTTCATGGTCTTCGTCGGCACTGGCGGGATACGCGACGAGTAACCCTGCGAGCAATAGAACCGACAAGCCCTGCCCGAAATTGATACACAGTCTCATAGTACCTGTCCCTGTTGCCAATGTGAAAGTTGCCCACACACTGAACACACGAACAAGGCATCGTGAAGTTTCACTGTATCCAAAACAAACCGGTTCTAGGGGAAAATTTGGCCTGAGTTCCCGTCACGTTAACGGCGAAGTCCTTCTCACTCTTCGCAACGGTTGAGCGAAGTATATGGTATCGCCCCGCCATGGAAAAGGCGGCACCGAAGCGCCGCCTTCCTTCATCTTTTCCTTTGCAAAGTGTTCGTCACGCCAGCGTGCGCTCGACTTCCTGCGTTTCGAAGATCTCGATGACATCGCCCTCGCGCATGTCTTCATAGCGTTCGAAGGCCATGCCGCATTCCTGACCGACCTGCACTTCCTTGACCTCGTCCTTGAAGCGTTTCAGCGTCTTGAGCTTGCCTTCGTGGATGACCACGTCGTCGCGCAGCAGACGCACACCGGCCTCGCGGCGGGCCACGCCTTCCGTGACCTGACACCCGGCGACGTTGCCGGTGCCGGAGATGCGGAAGACCTGAAGGATCTTAGCATAACCGATGAAGGTCTCGCGGATTTCGGGCGAGAGAAGCCCGGTCGCCGCCGCCTTCAGGTCATCGAGCAGGTTGTAGATGATCGAGTAGTAGCGGATTTCCGCGCTCTTCTGGTTCGCCGCGTTGCGGGCGGCGGCATTGGCGCGGACGTTGAAGCCGATGATCGCGGCCCCCGAGGCTTCGGCCAGCGTCACATCCGACTCGGTGATCGCACCGACACCGGAATGGAGGACGCGGATCTTGACCTCGTCGTTGCCGATCTTCTCGACGGCCTGGATGATCGCCTCCGCCGAGCCCTGCACGTCCGCCTTGATGAGAACGGGCAGTTCGACGATGTCCTGATCGGCCTTGGCCTGGGCAAGCATCTGGTCGAGGGTCCGACCCGCGCCCTGCGCCGCTTTCTGCTCCTTGCCGACGCGCTGGCGGTATTCGGTGATCTCCTCGGCGCGCTTCTCGTTGTCGACGACGACGAGCTGGTCGCCCGCTTCCGGCGTACCGTTCAGGCCCAGCACTTCCACGGGCACGGACGGACCGGCCTCCTTCGTGCGCTTGCCATGGTCGTCCACGAGCGCGCGGACCTTGCCCCATTGCTCGCCGACCACGAAGATATCGCCGACCTTGAGCGTGCCGCCCTGAACGAGGACGGTCGCGACCGGACCCCGGCCCACATCGAGCTGGGCCTCGACCACGACGCCGTCGGCGGCGCGATCTTCGGAGGCCTTGAGATCGAGAACCTCGGCCTGCAGCAGGATGGCTTCGAGCAGCTTGTCGAGACCCGCGCCCGTCATGGCCGAGACTTCCACGTCCAGCACTTCGCCGCCCATGCCTTCGACCTGCACGTCATGTTGCAGGAGTTCGGTACGGACCTTCTGGGCGTCGGCGGCGGGGCGATCCATCTTGTTGATCGCCACGATCATCGGCACTTCGGCGGCCTTTGCGTGGGCGATGGCCTCGATGGTCTGGGGCATGACGGAATCGTCCGCCGCGACCACGAGGATGACGATATCCGTCACCTGCGCGCCACGGGCGCGCATGGAGGTAAAGGCTGCGTGACCCGGCGTATCGAGGAAGGTCACGACGCCCGTCTCGGTCTTCACCTGATAGGCGCCGATATGCTGCGTGATGCCGCCCGCCTCGCCGGAGACGACATTGGCGTCGCGCAGCTTGTCGAGCAGGGACGTCTTGCCGTGATCGACATGGCCCATGATCGTGACGACCGGGGCGCGCGAGACCTTCTTGCCGTCGTCCTCGATCTCCAGATCGAGACCGACCTCGACATCCGCCTCGGAGACGCGGACGGCCTTGTGGCCGAATTCCTCGACGACGAGCTGGGCGGTTTCGGCGTCGATCGGCTCGTTGATCGTGACCATCATGTCCATCTTCATCAGCGTCTTGACGACCTCGCCCGCGCGTTCGGTCATGCGGTTGGCGAGTTCCTGCACCGTGATGGTGTCGGGGATCTTCACGTCGCGATAGACCTTGGCGGCAGGGCCGCTCGACATCTGCTTGCGTTTCTCGCGCTCCTGACGGCGGCGCATGGATGCGACGGAATGGCGTCGGCCTCCGGCCTGATCGCCCGTGGCCTGCTGAATCGTCAGCTTGCCGGAACGGCGCTTGTTGTCATCGGCGGATTTCTTCCTGCCGCTTTCCTCGCGCTCGGCCTTCGTCGGCTGACGGGGGCCGCTGCGCAGATGCGACGGGGAATCTGCACCGGGGCGTGGACGCGAGCGCGGAGCCGACGGATCGCCGGGGACGGCTGCGGGATCGGGGGCAGGCGCTTCCTTTGGCTTGGGCGGTGCGCGCGAGATGATCTTCGGGCCGGGCAGCGCCTCGGTCAGCGCGGAGATATCGACCGCATCGCCGGTCTTGACGCCATCGTCCTGACGCTTGCGCGCGGGAGGTTTGGGCGCGGCGGCAGGCTCTGCCTTCTTCGCGGCAGCCTTCTTCGGCGCGGCCTCTTCCTTGACGGGGGCCGCAGGCTCGCCGGCCTCGACTTCGGCGGGAGCCTCGGCCTCGGCAGCTTTCGCAGCGGCGGCCTCTTCCTCGGCGGCCTGGGCAGCGGCTTCCTCGGCGACCTTCGCGGCGGCAGCGGCTTCGGCGGCCTCGGCAGCGGCGGCCTCTTCGGCCCTCACGACGGCCTCGGCATCCTCGACCTTCTTGCGCTCGGCGGCTTCCTTCGCGGCTTTTGCGGCGGCGGCAGCCTTCTTGGCCGCCATCAGCGCCTTGTCGCGACGGGATTGTTCCTCGTCCGACAGGCCCCCCTTGCTCGCGGCACGGCCTTTCGCGGCCCCTGCATTCTTGGCAGGAGCACGATCGCCCTTCGGTTTCAGGGTTACGGCCTTCGGAGCCTCGGCCCCGGCGTCATCGCGCACGGTGGAGAGTTTCTTGCCCCGGCGCTTTTCGACGACCACGGTCTTGGACCGTCCGTGCGAGAAGCTCTGCTTCACGCGCCCGGTTTCGGAGACGCCGCGCCGTGGGGCGCCGAGTGTCGCTCTTGCTGGTCGTTTCGAGTCGGTATCGTTGTCGCTATCGCTCATGTGTCTTTTCCATTGTGCGACCACACCTCTCTCGGGTGGTCCACGCTCCGTCCTGAATGTCTACGACATCGCTGTCGCCTCCGCGTTTGGTATTCTTCGGGTTCGATGACCCGCCGACCGACGTTTCAGGATCGAAATCCCTCCAGCCGTCCGGCTTCGCGCAGCACCCGTTTCGTGACGCCCCCTTCGAGAAGCGCCGCGTGTATCACAGTTTCCCGTCCAAAGGCCAAGCCCAATTCCTCCGATGATAGCGCAGAACAGGTCTTCGCTCCATCGGCAAGGCTCCGGATCTTGGATTTGCCCCCTTCCGCACCGTCGGATGCGGCGAAAACGAGCACGACCCGCCCCGTGGCGAGGGTATCGCGCACCCGTTCGAAGCCGCAGGTCGCAGCCCCGGCCTTGCGGGCCATCGCGACCGAATCGATCAGACGGCGGGTGAGCAACCGCTCGACGGTATCGGGCAGGTCGTCAGGGGCCTCGATCTGCGACTTGAGACCCCGCGAGAACAGGCGTTTCTCGACGGCCTTCGTCATCGCCTCGCGCGTGGCGGAGACCCAGACGCCCCTGCCGGGCAACTTTTCGGCCAGATCGGGCACGATGTGCCCCTCCGGCCCGGCGACGAACCGGATCAGACCGTCCCGTGACCCGCTTTCGCCGGTCGCGATGCATTTGCGGTCGAGGCCATCGAGCCGCTCCAGCGTCCTGTCGCGTCTGCCGCGTGACATGGGGGCCTTTCGAAGGAAGGGTGGAGGGATGAGGTTGGAAGGGGAGGCTGCTTCCGACCTCCCCCCTCTCACGACGTCAGTTCGGCTTGGACGAATCGCCCTTGAAATCGGCGAAGACGGCTTCGGCATCGCTGAGGGCCGGGGCATCGTCTTCCGCCTCGTCCTCGTCGCTCTCTTCCGCGACCGGGAAGGCTTCCTCCGCCGTCATCATCCCCAGCACCACGCGGGCGGTCATGATGAAGGTCTGGGCTTCGTCCTCGCCCACGTCGAAGGGTTCGAGGATGCCGTCATCCTTGGTGCGCTGGCCGTTCACGACCGTGTAGCCGCCTGCCAGTTCCCAATCGGCCAGTTCCGCGAAGTCCGTCAGCGTCAGGATACCCTCCTTCGACAGGGCTTCGAGCATCGGCGGGGTGAGTCCCTCGAATTCGATGAGGTCTTCCTGCATCCCGGCGGTCCGGGCGGCATCCAGATGGGCGGTGTTCTGCGCTTCGAGGAAGTCCACGGCACGGGCCTGAAGCTCGGTCGCGGTATCCTCGTCGAAGCCGTCGATGCTCGCGATTTCCTCGAAGGGCACGAAGGCGACCTCGTCCAGCGAGGAAAAGCCTTCGGACACCAGCAGGTTGGCGATCATCTCGTCCACGTCCAGCGCCTCGATGAACAGGGCGGTCTGGACCTCGAATTCCTTCTGGCGGCGCTCGCTCTCGTCGGCTTCGGTCATGATGTCGATGTCCCAGCCGGTCAGCTGGCTGGCGAGGCGCACGTTCTGGCCGCGCCGTCCGATGGCCAGCGAAAGCTGATCGTCGGGGACCACCACCTCGATGCGCTCGGCTTCCTCGTCGAGGACGACCTTGGCCACTTCGGCGGGCTGGAGCGCGTTGACGATGAAGGTCGCATGATCGTCGGACCAGGGAATGATGTCGATCTTCTCGCCCTGCAACTCGCCGACCACCGCCTGAACGCGCGACCCGCGCATCCCGACGCAGGCACCGACGGGATCGATGGAGGAATCGTTCGAGATCACGCCGATCTTGGCGCGGGAGCCGGGATCGCGGGCCACGGCCTTGATCTCGATGATGCCGTCGTAGATTTCCGGCACTTCCTGCATGAACAATGCCGCCATGAAGGGCGGGGCGGCGCGGGAGAGGAAGATCTGCGGCCCGCGCGCCTCGCGGCGCACATCCAGCACCAGCGCACGGATGCGGTCGCCCTGCCGGAACATCTCGCGCGGGATCTGCTGGTCGCGGCGCACGACGGCCTCGCCCCGGCCCAGATCGACGATGACGTTGCCGTATTCGACCCGCTTGACGGTACCGTTGATGATCTCGCCCACGCGGTCCTTATATTCGTCGAACTGCTGGTCGCGCTCGGCTTCGCGCACCTTCTGGACGATGACCTGCTTGGCGGTCTGGGCGGCGACGCGCCCGTATTCCATGGGGGGCAGCATCTCGATGATGAAGCCGCCCATTTCGATCTCGGGGTCCTTGGCCTGCGCGTCTTCGAGCAGCATTTCGGTGGAGGAATTCTCGACTTCCTCCACGACCTCGCGGTAGCGGGCCATCTTGAGGTCGCCCGTCTTGGGGTCGATATCGGCGCGGATATCGTATTCGGCCCCGTATTTCGAGCGGGCGGCCTTCTGGATAGCCTCCTCCATCGCCTCGATCACGATCATGCGGTCGATCATCTTCTCGCGCGCGACCGCATCGGCGATCTGGAGCAGTTCGAGCTTGTTTGCACTGGCCATCGGTCAGGTCTCCCCTTCTTCGGTACCCTCTGCGGGGTCCGTTTCGTATTCCACATCGTCCGCGCCGCTCGCATCGGGCACGCGCTTTCGTTTCAGGCTTTCCTCGATCAGCTTGTCGGTGATGACGAGCTTGGCATCGGCAATGTCGCGCAGCGGCAGCGCCACGGGCGGTCCGTCATCGAGGGCCAGCGACACCGCCTCGCCCTCCAGCCCGCGAATGTCGCCGCGAAAGTTGCGCCGTCCGCCCTCCATCGGAAAGGACATCTCGATCTTCGCCCGGTGCCCCGCATATTCCGCGAAATCCTTGGCGCGGGTCAGGGGGCGGTCGATGCCGGGGGACGAGACTTCGAGGCTGTATTCCTTCTCGATGGGGTCTTCCACGTCCATGATCGCGGAAACGGCCTGCGACAGCTCGGCGCAATCGTCGATCTCCATCGTGCCATCGGGTTTTTCGGCCATGATCTGGAGCGTGACCGGAGAATCGCGCCCCCCCGCCCCCATCAGGCGCAGGCGCACGATCTCGTATCCCATGCCTTCGGCGGAGGGGGACAGAAGCTCGACGAGCCGCGTCTCCGCAGGCGTCTTCGCGACGAGTAGGGCGGTATCCATGAAGCATCCCGGAAATGAAAAACGAGCCGCGCGGCCCGTTTGAAGTATCCGGTGGATCGTCTCCGTCGGAGGCGAGCCGCTGTTGAGGGACAGGTAAGCCGTTTACCACGCCCGCGCAAGGGGAAACCGTTGCGATCCGTTCACGTCCCGAATCCGCTTTGCTTTCTCCGTGATCTGCCGGGTCGATATGATAGAATGGCCGCAGAGGTCAGGAGGATGCCATGAACGTCCAGCTTCCCGTCACCGCCCGCCCCGCGACCTATGCGGATATCGAGGCGTTGCCCCCGCATGTGACGGGGCAGATCGTGCATGGCGTTCTCCACGCCCACCCGCGTCCCGCCCCGCCGCATATCCAGATCGCAAGTAATCTCGGCATGGAGATCGGCCCTCCTTTCATGCGGGGGCGCGGTGGTCCCGGTGGATGGATCATCTACGACGAGCCGGAACTGCGGATCGACGGTCATGTCCTCGTCCCCGATCTGGCGGGCTGGCGCAGGGAGAGAATGCCGGAACTGCCCGAGACGGCTTGGTTCGAGACCGTTCCCGACTGGTGCTGCGAGGTGATCTCGCCCTCCACCGCCCGGCTCGACCGGGGCGGCAAGCGTCAGGCATATGCGGAGATCGGCGTCGCCCATCTCTGGCATATCGACCCGGCAGGAAAGACACTCGAAGTCTTCGTTCTCAAGGACGGCATGTGGATGCTGGCCGGAACGCGCGGCGAAGGCGAGACATGCGATCTGCCGCCGTTCGCGGACGTCCCCTTTGCTCTCGATATTCTCTGGACGCTTTGAGGCTTGACGCTTCCCGTGAAGGGAGGGGATAGGAAAGCACCAACCCCGCGAGGACACCATGACCGAGAACAGCCCCGTCGATATCTCCACGATGATGCGCGCGGTGGGCCGCGATGCCCGTGATGCGGCTACCGTCCTGGCCTCGACGTCGCCGGAGGCGAAGGTGCGCGCGCTGACTGCCGCCGCCTCTGCCCTGCGCGCCTCGGTTCCTGCGCTGCTGGAGGCCAATGCGCGCGATGTGGCCTATGGGCGCGAGAAGGGTCTGACGGACGCGATGATGGATCGCCTCGTCCTCGACCCCGAGCGGATCGAAGCCATGGCTATGGGGCTGGAGGCTGTGGCGAAGTCTGCCGATCCGGTCGGCGCGGTCATCGCGGAATGGGATCGGCCCAATGGCCTGCATATCCGCCGCGTCCGCACGCCGCTGGGCGTTATCGGCGTGATCTACGAGAGCCGCCCCAACGTCACCGCCGACGCGGGCGCGCTGTGCCTGAAGTCGGGCAATGCCGCGATCCTGCGGGGCGGGTCGGAAAGTTTCCACTCCGCCACTGCCATTCATGCCGCACTGGTCGAAGGGCTGCGCGCCGCAGATCTGCCCGAGACCGCGATCCAGCTCGTTCCGACGCGCGACCGGGCGGCGGTCGGGGCATTGCTCGGCGGGTTGGAGGGAACGGTCGACGTGATCGTTCCGCGCGGGGGGCGGGGCCTCGTGGAGCGGGTGCAATCGGACGCGCGGGTGCCGGTCTTCGCCCATCTCGACGGGATCTGTCACCTCTATATCGATGGCGCAGCGAATCGCGATATGGCCGTGTCCCTCGCCGTCAATGCCAAGATGCGCCGCACCGGGATTTGCGGGGCTGCCGAGTGCCTGCTGTTCGACCGGGCGGCGTCGGATGCCGTGGCCCCGGTCGTCGCGGCCCTGCGCGAAGCGGGCTGCGAAGTGCGCGGCGATGCGGACGTGCAGAGCGCGGCAACAGGCGTCGTCCCCGCCACCGATGCCGATTTCGGCCATGAGTTCCTCGACACCATCATCGCCGCCCGCATGGTGGACGGTGTGGAGGGTGCCATCGCCCATATCCGCGAGTTCGGCTCCAGCCATACGGAATGTATCGTTACCGATGACGACGGCGTCGCCGCCACATTCTTCGCGCGTCTCGATTCGGCGATCCTGATGCGCAACACCTCGACCCAGTTCGCCGATGGCGGAGAATTCGGCATGGGCGCAGAAATCGGCATCGCCACCGGAAAGATGCACGCGCGGGGGCCGATCGGGGCCGAGCAACTGACCAGCTTCAAGTACCTCGTCGAGTCGAAGGGGGCCGTGCGCCCGTAGGTCGCATGTGGGAAATCAACTTCTTTGAAACTTTTGTTAACGGAGCGGCGTTGGGTGTGCTGTGGGCCGGGCTGATCCCGGATTGCCATGAACGAAGGGACAAGGATCATGAGCTTGACGAAAACGGGTATCGCGCTTGGGGCTGCGCTTCTGATGACGGCCGGTTGTGCGGAAACGATGACCAATACGGTGGCTCCTGCCCCGTTGGCGAGCACGTCGGCAAACCCCATCGTGGGCGGCGCACCGATGTTCGCAAGCAAGAACATCATCGAGAATGCCGTCGAATCCGCCGATCACACGACCCTCGTGGCCGCCGTCAAGGCCGCCGGTCTGGTCGATACGCTGTCCGGCCCCGGCCCGTTCACCGTCTTCGCGCCGACGAATGCCGCTTTCGAAAAGCTGCCTGCCGGTACGGTGGAAACGCTGCTGAAGCCTGAAAACAAGGCCATGCTGACGAAGATCCTCACCTACCACGTCGTTCCGACGGCGGCGATGAGTTCCGACATCACTAAGATGATCGCCGATGACGGTGGCGCGCATCTGGTCCGCACGGTCTCCGGCAACGTGTTGGTCGTGCGCCAGACCCCTGGCGGCGGCATCTCGATCAGCGACGAAAAGGGCGGCATCTCGAACGTCACCATTGCGGATGTGAAGCAGTCCAACGGCGTGATCCACGTCATCGATACGGTCCTGCTCCCCGCCGATTGATATCCGGCTCCGGCCCCTTCCGTTCTGCGGAAGGGGCTTGGCGGTGCTGCGAAGATGTCACCATGGCACGAAGGCCTTTCGCCCCGAGCCACATCTCGCCTCTTGCAAAAATCCGCCGGAACGGCCATATGGGGCTGGCAACGTTATACTAAGTCGATCCGCTGTCTCCGTAAGAAGCTACAGTCATTCGGTCTTGCTTGACCGCGCCGCAGCTGCCGCACACCGCGGGCAGTAATGTTTCTAGGAGACTACAGATGGCCAATGGCACTGTAAAATGGTTCAACCCTACCAAGGGTTTCGGCTTCATTCAGCCCGAGAGCGGCTCGAAAGATATCTTCGTCCATGTCAGCGCCGTCGAGCGTGCGGGCCTTCATGGTCTGGAAGACGGTCAGAAGATCAGCTTCGACGTCGAAGCGGGCCGTGATGGCCGCGAATCGGCGACCAACCTCAAAGTCGAAGACTAAGTCGTCGACTGACACGATCTTTCGGAACGGCCGGTAACGGTCGTTCCGAATACCGAGATGCGGCCTTCGTGTCGCCCCGAACCCCTTTCGCCTTGCGGAGGGGGTTTTTCGATTCGGATGACCTGCATCGTTTTCCCGGTCCCGCGACGGACCACGGGCTGGCCGAGAGTCCATGCTCCTCTTCGAGCGTCGTGAATCGGCTACTCGTCGAGGGTGCGGGATCGGAAGGTCTCGAATGCATCATCCAGCTTCCGTACCTCCCAGACTTTCGACCAGTTGATGTGCAGGGGCGGAGGCAGTTGACCGGTCTCCACCATTCTGTCGAATGCGGAAAGGCTGAGACAGACGTAAGCTGCTGCATCCGAGCGGTTGAGGCCGATGGGCGATAGATCGATCATTTCCGACGATGCCATTCCGAATAGCGTCATTCAATAATGTGTCAACCATGACATAAAACGAAACATGTCAAGGTTGCAGGGCAATGGCATAGTATTTAGCAAGTCACGGTAGTTCTGAAATTGGATGCAGTACCGCAAAAGGATTCAATAGCAGCTTATGCGACAGTATCGAATAGTATACATGTCATTGTCAGTTGTGTCGTGTACGGAGCGCAATCTTTGTCGTTCGTTGAAGGGGTGTGGATGAACTGAACTGCCACCGGCGATACCTGTCGGAGAAGCAAGGCATTATCGGTGCCCGGTATGGTAGATCGATTCCCGGAAAGGACGGCATTACGTATCGCGAGAGGGTATTCGCCCCCGGTCATGGTCTCAACACGCCGGCAACATCGCCGCCAGCCCGCCCTTCGAGGTTTCCTTGTATTTGTCGCTCAGGTCGATGCCCGTCTGGCGCATCGTCTCGACACAGGCATCGAGCGACACGAAATGCACCCCGTCGCCGCGCAGGGCCAGCGACGAGGCCGTCACCGCCTTGACCGCACCGAACCCGTTGCGCTCGATGCAGGGCACCTGCACCAGCCCGCCCACGGGGTCGCAGGTCATGCCGAGGTGATGCTCCAGCGCGATCTCCGCCGCATTCTCGATCTGCATGTTCGTCCCCCCGCGCACCGCCGTCAGGCCCGCCGCCGCCATGGCACTGGCCGAGCCGACCTCGCCCTGACAGCCGACTTCCGCCCCCGAGATCGACGCATTGTGCTTGATGAGACCGCCTACCGCAGCCGCCGTCAGCAGAAATTCGCGTACCCCTTCGCGGGTCGCCCCCGGATGATGGTCGAAATACCAGCGCAGCACCGCCGGGATCACTCCCGCTGCGCCATTGGTGGGGGCCGTCACGACCTTGCCCCCGGCGGCATTCTCCTCGTTCACCGCCATCGCATAGAGCGACAGCCACTCGTTGATCGCATAGGGATCGGCGATGTTGGTGCCATGCTCGCGCAGCAGCGCCTCGCGGATGCCCTTGGCGCGGCGGCGGATATGCAGGCCACCGGGCAGGGTGCCGTCCATCTTCAGGGCGCGCTCCATGCAGGCCTTCATCGTCTCCCAGATCGCGTCCATCCCGGCATCGAGAGCTGCCTCGTCGCGCAGCACCAGCTCGTTCGCGCGTTTCATCTGCGCGACGGTCAGGCCGCTTTCCTCGCCCAGCGCCAGCATCTCGGCGGCATTGTCGAAGGGGTAGGGCACGCCCAGCTCCCGGCGCATTTCGCCGAGGCCCCCCTCCTGCGTCTGCTCCAGCTCGGTCGCATCGACGACGAAGCCGCCGCCGACCGAGTAATACGTGCGCGTCGTCAGCTTCTCGCCCTGCGCATCCAGCGCCCAGAGGATCAGCCCGTTCGCATGGCCGGGAAGAGCCGGGCCATAATCGAAGATCAGGTCGTTTTCAGGGTCGAAGGCGAACTCGGGCAGGCCTTCGTGGACGATTCGCCCCGTCTCGCGCAGCCGCGAATCCGCCGCCTCCGCCGCATCGGGATCGATCGTATCGGGCGCGAAGCCGAGCAGGCCGAGCCGTACCGCCCGGTCGGTGCCATGCCCCTTGCCGGTAAAGGCGAGACTGCCATGCAGCGAACACCGCACCCGCGCCAGTCCGGCATCCCCGCGCTCGTGCAGGACGCCCAGAAACAGGTTCGCGGCGGTCATCGGCCCCATCGTGTGGGACGACGACGGCCCGACGCCGATCTTGAAGATGTCGAAGACGCTGAGGAACATGGGGGGGTCTCCCGGATTATAATGCCTCATCGATACAAGTCCCTCGCCGTGGCGCAAGGGCGGCAAACGGCGCGTATGGGCCGGAAAGCGGCCCTTCGCCCTTTATCGCCCCGTGCAAGGCGCTATGGTCACTCCCGAACATGTGAGGGAGCAAGACCATGGCCACGATGCGCTGTATCGAGATATCCGAACCCGGCGGACCCGAAGCCCTGGTCATGGGCGAGCGCCCGGTGCCGCAGCCGGGAGAGGGCGAGTTGCTCATCAAGGTCCAGGTGGCAGGCGTCAATCGCCCCGATGCCATGCAGCGCGCGGGCAAGTATCCTCCGCCTCCCGGTGCCTCCGACATTCCGGGGCTGGAGGTTTCCGGCACCGTCGAGGCGCTGGGCGAAGGCGTCAGCCGCTATCGGGTGGGTGAGCAGGTCTGCGCGCTCCTGTCGGGGGGCGGCTATGCCGAATACGCCGTGGCGCATGAACTGTGCACCCTGCCTGTCCCCGATGGCCTGTCGATGGAGGAAGCGGCGGCGGTGCCGGAAACCTTCTTCACCGTCTGGACCAACGTGTTCGAGCGCAGCGATCTGGCCGACGGCTCGACCTTCCTCGTCCATGGCGGCACCAGCGGCATCGGGACGACGGCGATCCAGCTCGCGAAAGCCTTCGGCGCGACGGTCTATGCCACGGCAGGATCGGACGAGAAATGCCGTGCCGCAGAGGCGCTGGGTGCGGAAAAATGCATCAACTACCGCGATGCCGATTTCGTGGAAATCCTCAAGGAGGCCACGGGCGGCAAGGGCATCGACGTGATCCTCGACATGGTCGGCGGCGATTACGTGGCCCGGAACATGAAGGTCGCGGCCAAGCACGGGCGCATCGTCAATATCGCCTTCCAGAAGGGATCGAAGGTCGAGATCAACCTGATGCCCATCATGCTCAAGCGCCTGACCATGACCGGCTCGACCCTGCGCATCCGCTCGCCGGAGGAAAAGGGCCGGATCGCCGAATCCCTGCTCCGCTATGTCTGGCCGATGTTCGCCGATGGACGGGTCAAACCCGTCATGGATCGCAGCTTTCCGATGGCCGGTGCCGCCGACAGCCACGCGGCGCTCGATGCCGACCATATCGGCAAGATCGTCCTGACCATGGGGTGATCGGGTCGGCCCGTCGGCCCGCGTGGAACGCGACCGGGGCACGGGTCGGAGGCTTCCTCGGGGTGCGGGCATTCGTTGCCCGGCCCCCTCGCGTTTCACGCCAGCAGGGCATTCACCCGGTCGACCAGCTCGTCCGGTGCGAAAGGCTTCATCAGGGTGTCCCTGGCACCCAGATGGCCGGCGACCGGCAGATAGCTGTCGACGACGGTGCGCCCGCCGCCGGATATGGCGAGGATCGGCAGGTCCGGGCGCTGGCGGATCGTCTCGCGGATCGCCTCCATTCCCTCGACCTCGGGCATGATGATATCGGTGACGACGAGATCGACGTTGCCGATGACGTCCGGGTCCATCACGATCCGGCCCGTATTGCTGTCGATGACCTCGTGGCCCTCCTCGGTCAGCACGTCGATCATGATCGTACGCAGGGCATCCTCGTCATCCATCACCAGTATGCGGGCCATCTCGCGTCTCCTTCGGGGCATGGGGAATGAGGACGTCGAACCGGACGCCACCCCCCGGTTTCGTCCGGACATGAATGCCGCCGCCATGGGCTTCGACGATTCCCGCGACGGCGGCAAGGCCCAATCCCGTTCCCTTGCCGACTTCCTTCGTCGTGAAATAGGGGTTGAACACCTGCTGCAACGTCTCCGGCGACATGCCGGTGCCGTCATCCGCGATGGTCAGGCGGATATGGGGGCCGGGTTCGAGAATGCCGAGCAGGGCATGGGCGAGGCCGTCCGTATCCTCCTCGACATGGACCGAGATCGCTTCCGCCCCGAGCCGGGCGCGCAATCCCTCGGACCGGCCTCCGTCGGTTTCGAGGGTATCCAGCGCGATCCTGAGGCATCCATCGCCATCGGGCATGGCATGGACGGCGTTGATCATCAGATTGGCCACCACCTGATGCCACCCGGTCGCATCCCCGGTGATCCTCAGGGGCGTGTCCGGCAGATCGAAGGCGAGCTCGACGTCCGTCACGAGCGTCTCGTGCATGAGGTCCACCGTCTCGCGCACGTTCGCCACGATGTCGAAGGAGTCGTGGCACAGGGGCTTGTCCCGCGCGAAATCGAGGATCTGCGAGATGAGAACGCGGCCCCGTTCGGCGGCGGTCAGGGCTTCGGCCATCCGTCCATGGGCGATCTCGTCATCGGCACAGCGGCGCTGGGCCATGGTCGAGTTCATGACGATGATGCTGAGGATATTGTTGAAGTCATGGGCGATCCCGGTGGCGAGGCGACCGAGCGCATCGCGCTTCTGGGCCTCGTGGAACTGGCTGGCGGCCAGGGCGCGCGCCGCCTCCTTGCGTTCGGTGTCGATGCGGGCATCGGCAAGGGCGCGGGTCAGCGCGTTGAAGCCCTCGCCCAGACGCCCCAACTCGTCATCGGTCTCGACGGGGATCGGGCTGCCCAGATCGCCCGCCTGCGCCCGGCGCATCCCGCCGAGCAGCGTGCGGAAGGCTGCCGTCGTCGAGCGTTCCGTCGCCCAGAAAGCCAGCGCCAGCGCCAATGCCGTCCCGATCAGCGTCGTGGCGATCACGACCGAACGGGGCTGTCCCGTGATCGGCGAGATCTCCGGCACCAATATCATGGTGATGGCGATGGACGCCCCCGGCACGATGGCCCCGCCCAGGAGGATCAGGGCCATCTTGCGGCCCAGCATCGCCTTTCCCGGTGGCACGACCATGCCGTAATCCTCGAACAATACGCGGCGCAGGCGGCGCAGGTATTCCTGCACGGCGAAGATCGCCACGTAGGGCAGCAGGACCACCCAGGCGAGCGCGCGCCCGACGAGGATCACCATGATCTCAATGGTCATCTCGACGTCGAAGACGAGGAAGGGCGTGACGAAGAACGACCAGATGGTAAAGAGCGTCGAGACCGCGATCACCCACAGCGTCGTCATCGGCCCCAGCCGTGCGGCCCGCTCCCGTGCCTCCGCGATCCCGTCGCCCGTGTGCAGGAAATGACGGATCGGCCCGAAGAGGCGATAGCCCCCGGCCAGGGTCAGGACCACGAGGAAGGCCAGGATTTCCGGCAGGCGCAGGGCGATGAGCCAGAATTTGCCCGAAAGCTGAAGGAACACCGCCGACAGGAACAGGTCGGTGGCCGCCATGGACAGCAGCGCCAGCCAGTAGCGGCGCTCCAGCCCGGTAAGGCCGAAACGCGGGTGCGCGCTTACAGAAGGGGCGTCGATGGTGGTCAAGTGGACAGGACTCCCGGTCGGTCTGTCGAGCAGTGTACGTTGAAAGAGACCGGGGCGACACTCCGTTTCCGTTACGGGGCGATATCCTCCCCGGCCTCGATTCCCATGGAATCGGGGAGGGATTTGACCGTCCTCGCGCCGAGGGTCTTCAATTCCTCGACCTGCCGCAGCACGTTGCCCCGGCCTTCGGTCAGCTTGTTCAGCGCCGCCACATGGGAGTCGCGGGCGGCATCGAGTTGCTTGCCGACCTTTTCCATATCGGTGCAAAAGCCCACGACCTTGTCGTAGATGGCCCCGGCCCGCTTGGCGATCTTCTCGGCATTGCCGTTGCGGTTCTCGACGTCCCAGACCGTCTTGACCGTGCGCAGGGCCATCATCAGCGTGGTGGGGGTGGCGATCATCACCTGAAGATTGGCGGCATATTCGGTCAGGTCGGGCTGCGCGCGCAGGGCCTCGGACAATGCGCCCTCGATGGGCACGAACATGATGACGTAATCGGCGGTCCCGGCGGTGACGGCGGCATATTCCTTCGCGCTCAGGCCCTTGATATGCGCGCGCAGCGAAGCGACGTGGTCGCCGATGGCGCGGCGGTATTCGTCCTCGTCTTCGGTGTTCACGGCCCGTTCGTAGGCGACGAGCGACACCTTGGAATCCACCACCATGTCCTTCTGGCCGGGCAGCTTGACGATGACGTCCGGGCGCAGGGTCTTCAGCCCGTCCCCGGATTTCACGCTCTCCTGCGTGGCGTATTCATGCCCTTCGCGCAGCCCCGAATTGTCGAGCAACCGCCCCAGCACCGCCTCGCCCCACGCCCCCTGTTTCTGCGTATCGCCGCGCAGGGCTTTCGTCAGGCTCTCCGCTTCCCTCGACACCGCCTCGCTGCGCTGGGTCAGGGTGCCGAGCTGTTCCTTGAGCGCGGCCCGTTCGGCCAGCGCCCCCTGATGGGCGGTGCGGATTTCGGACTGGAATTTGCCGATATCCGATTTCAGCGGTGCGACGATGGAGCCGAGTTGCTCATGGGCCGTCTTGCGGAAATCCTCGCCGTGCTGGCGGATGACCTTTCCGGCCAGCGCGTTGAAATGGCTGTCCATCTGCTTGCGTGCTTCGGCGAGTTCGTTCGTCATCTGGCTGCGGCTCTCGGCGGCTTCCGTCAGGCGCAGATCCGTCTGCCGCGCCTGCTCGCGCGCGTGGGTTTCCAGCGCGGCGATGCGGGCGGCATTCTCGGCCCGTTCGGTCCCGGCGCGGGCCAGCGTATCGCGCAAGCTGCCCTGTGCCTCGGCCAGCTCGCGCTCCAGCTGTCCGCGCCGTTCCGCCTGCGCCATGCGCTCCGCGTCGAGGGCCGACAGCTTCGTGGCTGCCTCCCCCAGCCGGTCGCGCATGATGCCGACCATCGCATCCAGCTTGCGCGCCCGCAGGAAGGACCAGATCGCGGCGATGGCGCAGCCCAGTGCAAGCAGAGCGAGTATCGTCAGGAGCGAGGCGACATCGGCGGTCATGGCAGTCCCTTGACGTTCGACAGATCGTTCAGCGTCCTGCGCCAGTCTTCGAGGGCGATGCGCAGGGCCGCGCGCCCGCCCGTGTCCATATCCGCGACCTCGGCGATCTCGGCCACCTGCATCCCCTTGTCCGTGACGAGAGCCTGCGCCTCCTCATGGTCGGCATGGGCCTGCAACAGTTCGGAGACGGTCCTGAGCTTGTATTCGAGTTCGGGCACCACATGCGTGGCAGCGCGGTCCAGCCGGTGTGCCACGCGCAGCACCTCGGCCCGCCCGCGCGCGGCCCCCAGATCGGTCGCCATGTAATCGGCCAGCACTTCCGCATCGGCATCCAGACGCGCCAGCCCGATCAGCGCGCCCTCCGGCCCCGCCTCCACCTTGGCCAGCGTCTCGAATCGCTCGGCAGCATCGCGCAGGATGCCTTCGATGGTCACGAGCCGGTCGGATTGGACCCCGTCGCGCCCGGTCATCGCCACGTATTGTCCGGCGGTCGAGGCCACGAGCGGCAATTCGCGGGTGACGATGCGGTTGAGGGCGGGGCGCAACCGCGCCTCCATCGCCAGCCGCCGCTCGATCTTGCGGGTGGCCTGCACGAGCCGGTCGAGGGGCGGATGCATCACCGCATCGCGCCCGATCCGGCGGCGGGCATCGGTCAACTGCCCCTTCGCATCGGTCACGAGCGTTCCCAGCGCCGTTTCGCCGAAGGCCGCAAGCGCAGCCTCTTCGTCGCTCGGTTCCGGCACCGGGGCGGTCTCGGTCGTCATCCACGCCGTCAGCAGGATATGGATCAACAGGATCGACAGCACCGAGATTCCGGTCCCCGTGCTCCAGGCCACCGCCCAGACCGTTCCGAATGCCCAGAGCGCGAGGCCGAGCTGCTTGATGAGCGCGCGGAAGAAGGGATAGCGGTTGAGGCCATGCCACGTCGTGCGGGCTTTCTCGATCCGACTCATGCGTCCCAGTCTCCGAGGATGGATTGTGCCAGTGCCAGCGCGGCCACGGCGGCGGTATCGGCGCGCAGGATGCGGGGGCCGAGGCTGACGGGCAGGGTCGCGGGATGGGCGTGCAGACGCTCCGCCTCCTCCGGTGAGAAGCCGCCTTCCGGCCCGATCAGGACGGCGGCGGCGGTGCCGCGTGGCAGCGTCGCGAGGGCGTCTATCATGGGTGGGGCAGTCCGCGCCTCGTCGCAGAAGATCAGCGTCCGGTCGCCCGGCCATTCCGCCAGCAGGGTGCCGAAGGGCTGCGCCCCATCGAGGTCGGGCACCGAAACCCCGCCGCATTGCTCCGCCGCCTCGATCATATGCGCGCGCAGGCGCTCCAGATTCAGGCGCTCCGATTGCGTATGGCGCGTGATGACGGGCCGCACCCGCGCACAGCCCAACTCGCACGCCTTCTCGACGATGAAATCCGTGCGGGCCTTCTTGATCGGCGCGAAGACGAGATGCAGGTCGGGCAGCGGCTCCTGCCCGCGCATCCGGCCCCGCGCCGTCAGGGTCGCGGCCTTGCGGTGAGCGTTGGTCAACTCCGCCCGCCATTCCCCGTCGCGTCCGTTGAATACGGCAATCACCGACCCGGCCTCCAGCCGCATGACGTTGACGAGATAATTCGATTGCCCCCGGTCCAGACCGATTTGCGCCCCCCCGTGCAAGGGTGCGTCGATAAAGAGCCGGATTTTCGGTTCCGTTTCGTTCATGGTAATCTTATGCACCGGGAACGGAACGAGGGAAAGTACGATGACCGCTTCGGATACCACCGTCGCCGATGCCGTCCGGGGAAGCTGGGTCGATACCAGTGCACCGGCTCCGTGGCGGCCCTATCTGCGGATGATGCGCGCGGATCGGCCTATCGGGTGGTGGCTGCTGCTGCTGCCCTGCTGGTGGGGATTGGCGCTGGCCGGAGCGGTGAACGGATTTCGCCTCTACGACCTGTGGCTGGCGGTCGCGTTCTGGATCGGGGCCATGGCGATGCGCGGGGCAGGGTGCTGCCTCAACGACATCGTGGACCGCGATATCGACGGACAGGTCGAGCGCACCCGCTCGCGGCCCATCCCCTCGGGCGCGATCACCGTGCGGCAGGCCGTGATCTGCATGGGCGCGCTCTGCCTCGTCGGCCTCGCTGTCCTTTTGACGATGAACGGCACGGCGATTATCGTGGCCTTCGCATCGCTCGTCTTCGTGGGCATCTATCCCTTCATGAAGCGCATCACCTACTGGCCGCAGCTCTTCCTGGGCTTTGCCTTCAACTGGGGCGCGCTGGTCGGCTGGGCGGCGCAGACCGGCAGCCTCGGCTGGCCTGCCCTCTGGCTCTATATGGCAGGCATCTGCTGGACCATCGGCTACGATACGATCTACGCCTGCCAGGACAAGGAAGACGACGCCCTGATCGGCGTGAAATCCACGGCCCTGCGCTTCGGCGCGCGCACCCGCGAATGGGTCGGGGGGTTCTACATGGGGGCCGTCATCCTCGTCGGGATAGGGATGACGTCCGCCGGTCTCGGCTGGCCGGTGGTGATGCTCGCGGGGTTCGCGGCCCATCTGGCATGGCAGGTGCGCCTGCTCGATCCCGATGACGGCACGATCTGCCTGCGCCTCTTCCGCGCGAACCGCGAGGCGGGGTTGCTGGTGGTCGGCGTGATCCTGATCGGGGCGCTGTTCTGAATAAGACGGCGATAAAAATGGAACCATTCAATGCGCCACCTGTTTCCATGAGCGTGCTGCATCCTCGAAGAGGATCGTTGCAGCGACATGACAGGAGCTTTGGAATGACCAGAACGATTATCGTGGCCGGATTCGCGGCGCTGATGGCCCTTGCTGGCTGCAACACCGTTGCGGGTGTCGGCCAGGACGTGCAGGCTGGCGGCACCGTCATCCAGAACACGGCGCAGGACGTCAAGAACAAGACCTACTGACCGGTTGCGAAAGGCGGAGCATGGCATTTCTGAACGACGCGACGACAGGCCATGATCCGCTTTCAGTCCAGTCTCCGGTCGTCCACGGCCCCGAGCCGGAATTCCTGATCGAGGCGAGTGCGGCCTATCCGAAGCTGGAAAGACTCGCCCTCGATGCCCGAAAGCGCATGTGGTTCGCCTTTCGCATCTTCGACCCCGAAACGCCGCTCTATCTGCCCGAGAGCCGTGCTCTCGGGCTGGAGACCTGGGCCGATCTCATCGCCTACAAGCTGGATCGCGGGGTCAGCTTCCGGCTGCTGCTGACCGATTTCGATCCCGTCGTCGGCGATACGCTGCACGAGATGACATGGCGCGGTCTCGTCGCGCTGTCGGATCGAAAGGCGGCATCCGGGAAATCCTGGGACATGCAGATTTGCCCCGCATTGCACGAGGGGCGCGCGGGACGCCATATCCGGATGATCCTCGCCCCGGCGGTCTATGCGCGCATCCAGGCCAAGCGCAACGCCCTGAACGCGATGGACCCCGAGGAGCGCGCGGATACCTTCGAGTTCACGCGCGGCTATCATCGCTATTTCCGGCTGTCCTCGTCCACCGGCAAGGTCCAGTGGCGGCCCAAGATCGTGTTGCCGCGCATCCATCCCGTGACCCACCACCACAAGCTTGCGGTCTTCGACGACGAGACGGCCATCCTCGGCGGTCTCGACGTCAACGAGCGCCGGTATGACGATCCCGCCCATAATCGTCGGTCCATCGATACGTGGCACGACGTCAGCCTCGGCATCAGCGGCCCCGCCGTGGCCCATGTCGCGCAGTATATCGCGGGCATCTGGAACATGGATTACGCCGATGCCCGCCAGCGCATGATCCGCGCGAAGGTTCAATGTCCCCGCCTCTTCGGCAATATCGACCCCGATCTCGATCCCCTGGACCCGCCGCCGGAGACGGATCACGCCGATGGCGACGTCCCGATGCAGGTCGTGCGCACGGTGTCGCGCAACAAGAAGAAGGGGCGGATCGGTTTCCGGATGCGCCCGTCCACCGTCAATGACGGGCTGGAGAGCGCGCATCTGGGGCTGGTCCGCGATGCCCACACGCTGCTCTACATCGAGACGCAGTTCTTCCGGCACAGGCCGCTCGCCGAGGCATTGGCGGAGCGCGCAGGCCAATGCCCCGATCTGCGCCTCATCATGCTGCTGCCCGCTGCCCCCGAAGAGATCGCCTTCGATGACAGGAACGGTCTCGATTCCCGCTATGGCGAGCGGTTGCAGGCCGATTGCATCGATATCGTGCGCGAGGCGTTCGGGGAACGGGCCTTGTTCGTCTGTCCGGCCAAGCGCGAAAGCGTCGCGAATGCCGGTCGTGCGGCGGTGAACGGGGCCGCGATCATCTACGTCCATGCCAAGGTCGCGGTCGCCGATGACCAATGGGCCATCATCGGCTCGGCCAACATGAACGGGCGCAGCCTGAAATGGGATTCCGAACTCGGATTGCTCTGGAAGGGACCATCTGCCGGGAGGCTCCGCCGCCGTCTCGCGACGGACTGGATCGATGCGGAGGCCGCCGAGACGCCGATGGACGAAACCTTCGATCTGTGGCGCAAGCTCGCCTGGGCGAATGCGGGCAAGCCGGTCGAGAGAAGACGTGGGTTCCTGCTACCCTATCTGCCGGACGAGGCCGACGCGATGGGGGTCAACATCCCCCTGCTTCCCCCCGAAACCGTCTGATGACGACATCGCCGGGCGCAGCGGGAGCGATCATTTCCTCCTGAACCCGCGCAGGAAAGCGTGGAGCAGCATCCCGGCACCTGCCCCGCCGACCGTATCGGCGGAGGCGGCGATCGCGACACGTTCTGCCCGTATGGCTTTCCCGGTCCGTCGCGCCCTGTCGTACCGCAGATAGATCACAGCGGCCAACAGGGCGAAGAGCGCGCTCATGGCGAGACAGGCTCCGACGATACCGATGCGGCTCGCCAACACGACGGTCAACGCAGTGAGAAAGAACACCGCCGATACCGTCGCCAGAGCGCCGACGACGGCGAGCGATTTCGCCGTCGTCGTCATGCCGGTAAGCTGTTCGCGTATCTTGCCGTCGAAGAACGCGAGTGCGAGTGGCAGAATCTTCATCGGCGTGTCAGAGCGCCGATCAGAAAGCCGATTCCGGCGGAAACGGCGACGGCCATCATCGGATTGGCGACCACGGCGCGCTCGGCTTCGGACTGGTATCCGTCGATCCGGGCGCGGGCTTCGAGGCCCATCAGTTCCATGCGGGCGACGGCGTCGTCCTTGACGTCCCCGGCCTTTATCCTGACGTCTTCGACTCGGTCCTTCGCGGTCGTTCCAATCATGTCGGTCATCGCCTTCATTTCCGATTTCAGAATGTCGTATTGTTCCTTCAGCTCCTTCAGATCGGACGCATCCGACTGATCGCTGGCCTTGGTCGTGGTATTCGGCGTGGCCATGGAAGGCTCCCTTTCGGTATCACTGCTAAAGCATTAAACATCGACGGACGGAATCGTTCCATCGCGGGCTAAAAATCCGCCGCTTTTCGCCAAAGCCGCGTGGGGTATTATATCTGTTCCGATACCGGGACGACGGATGTTCCGGATATCCCGTGCGGTACGCGAATGAGGATGGACGGATTTGGGCCGGTTGAACAGGTTGACGCGGGTATTCCATGCGCTGCGGCGGAGTTTCTGGGTCTTGCCGATGGCGGGCTGCATCCTCGGGGTGGTCCTCGCCTTTCTGATCCGGCTCGCGGATGGCAGCGATGCCGTCCCTCGCCATGAACTGCTCGCCATCGATGCGGATGCGGCGCGCGACCTGCTCGGGGCGGTGGCGGGCGGTACGGCGACGATGATGACCCTGACCTACACGCTGACGCTGCTGATCTTCACGCTGGCGGCGGGGCAGTTGGGGCCGCGTCTGCTCGATTCGTTCTACGACAACCGCGTGAACCAGATCACGATCACCGTCATCGGCTCGACCTTCGTCTTCGCGCTGGTCAGCCTGTGGCTGGTGCGCGACGGGCACGAGGCGGGGCTGGCCACGGGGCTGGCGACGATCCTGTCGCTTCTGTCGGTGATGACCCTGATCTATTTCGTCCACGACGTTGCCCGGCGCGTACTGATCGACAACGAGATCGCCCTGACGGCGAAGCGTCTGCGCATGGCCATCGAGGCCGCTTTCCGGTCGCCGGAGACGGACCCGCAGGGAACGGCGACCCTGCCCGAACGCGATCCCGGTGCGGCGCAGATCGTCCTTGCCCGCGATACGGGCTATCTGCGCTCCATCGAGATCGACGAACTGGTCCGGGAACTGGCAAAGCACGATGCCGCCGTGGAAATCCTGGTGGCACCGGGCGAATACATGATCGAACGGATGCCGGTCGCCCTCGTGCAGCGCGCCGGGACGGTCGAGGACTGGGCCAGGCTGCTGGATGCCCGGCTCGCCCTCGGGCGGTCCCGGTCGTCCGAAGGGGATATCCTCTTCTCGGTCAACCTGCTGGTCGAGATCGCCCTGCGCGCCCTGTCGCCGGGGGTCAACGATTCCTATACGGCGGTCTGCGCGGTGGATCACCTGTCCGGTGCCTTCGGCGAATTGCTGCGCCGGAAACCCGCCTCGCCGATCTATCTCGACGATGACGGGATCGCGCGGGTAACGGCGACCGTGCTGACGGTGGACGAGATCGTCGATACGGCCTTCCATCCCATCCGCCGCAATGCCGCCGGGAACATCCTCGTCTCCTGCGCGATGATCGACGCGATCCGGCGGCTGATCGCGGTCAGCGATGCGGAGCATGTGCCGATGCTGCGTCACCATGCCGACCTCATCGGACGCAATGCCCTGCCCGAGACGGCCACGGATGCCGACCGGGGATACCTCGACACGCGGCTCCTGACCGTGCTGGGCGAGACGGGCTGAGCGTCCGAGCAACGACCATAGACAGAGAGACCCGATGGAAGAGATCGACGTTCCCGTACCCCTGATGAACCAGCTTGCCGAGTATTGGAGCGGTTTCTGGAAGCTGCTTCCGCAACTCGCTTTGTCCCTCGTCGTCCTGCTCGTGGTCTGGGCGGTGGCCAAGGGTGCCCGGTGGCTGATCGGGCGATTGCTGTCGCGCGCCCGGATGCGCCGTTCGCTGATCGAGGTGTTCCAGATGATCGCGAGCACGGGGATCTGGCTGCTCGGGTCTCTGGTCGCCATGACCATCGTGTTCCCCTCGCTCACACCGGCAAAGGCACTCACGGCGCTCGGCCTCGGCTCGGTCGCCATCGGGTTCGCCTTCAAGGACGTGTTCGAGAACTTTCTCGCCGGTCTCCTCATCCTGCTGCGCGAGCCGTTCAAGCTGGACGACTTCATCGAATGCGTCGATGTGGAAGGCGTGGTCGAGGAAATCACGATCCGCGATACCCATATCCGCCAGACCGACGGGCAACTGGTCGTCATGCCCAATGCGATGCTGTTCAAGAATCCGGTGACGGTGCGCACCAGCCAGAACCTGCGCCGGGCCGAGATCACGGTCGGGGTCGCCTATGACGTGGATGTCGATGCCGCCCGCGACGTGATCCACGAAGCCGTGGTCGCGGTGGACATGGTGCGCGACGACGTGCGCGACGTGCAGGTCTTCGCCAAGGAATTCGGGGCATCCTCCATCGATTTTCAGGTAACGTGGTGGACCGGCTCGCGCCCCGTCGATATCCGCGCCTCCCGCGATCAGGTGGTCGCGGCGGTCAAGCGGGCGCTCGACGATGCCGAGATGGAAATCCCGTTCCCCTATCGCACGCTGACCTTCAAGGACGGCGCGAAGGACGTGGTCGAGCGCGCCGCCGCGCTGCGCGAGGAGAGTGCGGCGAAATAAATCGGCCCGGCCGTGAACGATCTCGCGGTTCGTGCATTGATCCGGCGCAATGGACGGGACTGACCGTCAACGAAGGAGATACCGATGTCCGACGATGTAGTGGAAGAACTGAACGACGTGATCGCCGTGCTCAAGGGTGGTGCCAGCTTCTATCGCGATGCCGCCGAGAAGGTCGAGAATCCCGGTCTCGCCGAGATTTTCCGCACCAATGCACTCAAGCGCGATCAGGCCATCGCCGATCTGTCATCCCATGTGCGCAGCCATGGCGAGACCCCGGCCGAAGGAAGCTGGGCCGAGACGGCCTATGCCTGGTACACCTCCGCGCTGGCCACGTTCGGTGACAAGGAGGACACGCTGGTCGCGCAGCTCGAGGAGCATGAGGATCGCACCCTCGAAGAACTGCACGATGCCATCGAGGATATTCCCGCCGGAACGCCTGCGCATACCAGCCTGATGGCCCATCTGAAGACGTTTCAGGATACCCACGACCAGATGCGCAACATGAAGAAAGCCGCCTGACGGGTCTCCCGTCGAACCGGGCTGTCGAAGCCTCTCCCTCGCGGGAGAGGCTTTTTTTTATAAAAAGGATCGCAACCCCGGCCCCCGAGCCGGGGCTGCGGTCAGGATCGTGCAGGAGCGTCGTAATTGCCCTTGGCGCGTTCCTTGGTCGGGTCGAAATGGGCGAAGCGGACGACATCGGCCCTCAGGCGCTTCTGGTGGCCGTCGAGCTGCCCGATCTCCAGCGCCGTGCCGAGTTCGGCATGGGTCACATCCACCCGTGCCAACGCGATGACCTTTCCGAGGATGGGGGATTTCACCGCCGAGGTGACGACCCCGACCTGCGCCTTGCCGAGCCGGACGCAATCGCCATGCGACGGGACGATGCCGCCCTCCACGTCGAGACCCACGAGCTTCTCGCGGGGATTGGCCTTGCGCCGTTCGATGGCGGCGCGGCCTATGAAATCGTCTTCCTGCGTCTTCAGCGGCACGGTGAAGCCGATGCCCGCCTCGAAGGGGTCGATCGTATCGTCGAACTCGTTGCCTGCGATCACGAGACCCGCCTCGATCCGCAGCATGTCGAGCGCCGCGAAACCGCAGGGTTTCAGCCCGTGCTCCTGGCCCGCCTCCCAGATCGCATCGAAGACCTCGACCGCATCGCGGGGATGGCAGAAGATCTCGTAGCCCAACTCGCCGGTATAGCCCGTGCGCGAGACGACGACCGCCGTGCCGTGCAGATCGCCGATGCGGGCGGGGGCAAAGCGGAACCACCCCAGTTCGCTCATGGTCGGCTGGTCCGGGTTGGTCCAGAATACGTCTTCCATGATCGCGCGGCTGGTCGGCCCCTGCACGGCGACATTGTGCATCTGGTCGGTGGAGGCGCGCACCCAGGCCTGCATCCCGTGCTTCTCGGCCTGCTCGCGCAGCCAGAGACCCGAGACATCGGCCCCCCCGATCCAGCGGAAGAGATTGTCGCCCAGCCGAAATACCGTGCCGTCGTCGATCATGCCGCCATGCTCGTAGCACATGGCGGTGTAGACCACGCCGCCGACGGGCAGCTTCTTCATGTTGCGGGTGACGCACATCTGCATCAGCGCCTCGGCATCCGGGCCGGTCACTTCGTATTTGCGCAGGCCGGACATATCCATGATCCCCGCCGCCTCGCGCACGGCCCAGTATTCGCCGATGGTGCCGGGATCGTTCGTCCTGTTGGGCAGCCAGTAGCCGCCATACTCGCCGAAATCGCGGGTGAACCGCTCGAAGCAGTCGTGGAAACCCGTCTTTCTCGTGTCCTGCAAATCCATCTCCACGCTCGCGCGCCAGCCTATCGAGCGCTCGAAGGTCTCGTCCGCGCCATAGACGCGCACCTGAATATCGGTCGGGTTCCAGCCGTTCGTCGCGTCGATGTCGGACGGGCAGGCGGTGGACACGCAGACCAGATCGTCCTGCGCCTGCAACAGCAGGTAATCGCCGGGGCGGGTGTAGGGGTCATCGTGTGAAATCCGGTGCGCGTCGTCGAGGGACGTATTGTAGAAGAAATTGAGGGCGGGCCAGCTTGCGCGCGGTTTCAGGCCGAAGGCGGCAGTGGTCGCGTTGATATTGTCGGTGCAGTTCACATGCCCCGGATAGCCCGCATCCTCGTAGCCGCGCGCGGTGCAGGCCGCGCCGAAGGTATCGTGGCGGCCCACGGTGTCGTGGACGACCTCGACCAGCGGCTCCTGATCCACGGTCCAGAACTTCCCGAGCAGGCCGGGCTGGGGGCAGAGACCACCGACGAGGGAGCGGGTGGTCGTGGGGTCGATCTCGTGCTCGATCCCGGCGTCCAGCCTGCGCTGGCTGAAGGCCTGAAAATCCGAACATTCGCGGCCCTGCACGTCGAGGATCTGGATCCATTCGCCTTTCCTGACCTGATAGGCATGGGCGCGTCCGGGGGCGAGATTGACGTCCATCAGCGGATCGGCCAGCGGGGGGGGCGGATCGCGGCGGTCCTTGTCGTTCCGGCGCAGGGCGCGGCGGATGTAGACGACGAGGTCGGTCGGGGCGTTCTGATCGTGGGGCGACATCGGCGTGCCGGGGGCGCTGACGATCAGGGTGCCGCCGGTGCTGGCCGTGAAGCTGGCCATGTCGCCCGCGCGGGAACCCGTCGCGAAGGCACGGACAGCCTGCCCACGGGCCAGATCGAGGCCGCGTTCGCCGAGGGCGGCACGCATCTTCGTGGCCGACGATCCGCCTGCGGCGAGCAGGGCCATGGCCCCGACGGGCGGGCCGGAGGAAGATGCGCCGAGCATGGCGGCATCGGATGCGCCGCTCGCATCGAAGAACACGAGCTCGGCGGGTTGCAGACCCTCGCGGTCCTGCACCGTGATCTCGTCGCCCGCATCGATCTCGACCAGCAGCGAGCCGAGCGCGGCGACGGGATGGCGCTCCATATCGGCGGGCAGGACCGGCAGGCCGGGGATGATGACGCCGCCTGCCTCCCACGGCTTCTCGAATCCGTCCATCACGCGATCCCCTCGGGCAAAGTGTCATTCCTGCAAGGGCGCAGCAGTGTCCAGAATTTTCCAGCTATGACGGACTTCACTGAAATCAGCGTCCTGACTCGCATTCTCTTCCCCGGATGCGCTGCGGGACGTAGTCCTGCTGCGCCGGTTCGGGGCCGGTTTCCGCTCGAACAGACCCCGGCCACTGCGCGTAGCGACCAGCACCGCATCGCTACGTGCTGCGGAGCATCCGGGGATGCGTACTTCGTTGACGCTTTTACAAGCAGAATGAATAGCACGTGTAGAATCCCTGGTACCACTGCGCGAAGACCGGGCCCTTTCGCGGCGGAAGAGGATTCCCGCTTTCGCGGGAATGACGGGCAAGGATGCATCACGCGACTCCCAATTGTCGTTTGCGCTCCGCCGCCCAGCTTCCGATCAGGCGGTCGGCGATGATGCCCAATGCGGCGATGAAGAACCCGGCGAGGATGCCGCGTCCGAAGTTCTGGGTCGAGATCGAGCGCACCACCTCCTGGCCCAGATCGGTCGAGCCGATGAGGGCCGTAATCGCCGTCATGGCCAGCGCCATCATGATCGTCTGGTTCAGGCCCAGCATGATTTCGGGCAGGGCCACGGGCAATTCGACCTTGAACAGGCGTTGCATCCGGGTCGCGCCGTTGGCGATACCTGCCTCGATGGTCACGGGGGGAATGCGCTTGAGGCCGAGATACGTGTACCGGATCGCCGGAACCGTGGCGTAGGGCAGGATGGCGAAGATGTTCGCGAAATCGCCGATGCGGAACAGCATGATGGCCGGGATCAGATAGATGAAGCTGGGGAAGGTCTGGAGCGTGTCGCAGATCGGCATGATGATATTGGCCACCCGCTCCGACCGTGCGGCCCATATCCCGAGCGGCACCCCTATGAGGACGCAGAGGGCGGCGGCGATGAGGACCAGATAGGTCGTCTTCATCGTCTCTTCCCAGAAGCCGGTGACGATGAAGCTGAACATCAGCGCCAGACAGAGCAGCAGGACGGACATTCCGCCCAGCCGCCATGCCGCCAGCCCGATGACCCCCACGAAGACCGGCCATGGCAGCCAGAGGAAGAAGTCGCGCACGGGCAGCAGAATCCAGATCGTCACCCAGTCGCGGATCGGGTTGATGTAATCGAAGGCCACGACGTTGAAATCCCGGATCGCCTGATCCGCATGGCGCGCCAGTAGCTTGGCGTCGAAGATGACGGTCTTCGCATCGCCCGTTCCCCAGACGAATTTCGAGGGTGGGATCTTGACCCAGCGGTAGAATTCGGCGGCGATATAGCTGACCACGAGGATGACGAGGAACAGCAGCAGGTGCTTGTGCCGCTGCACGAAACTCTTCCCGGCGGCGAAATGGTCGGTTTCCTTGTAGGCATAGGCCTGGGTCAGGCGGTCGAGGACGATGGCGATCAGCGAGATGGCGATGCCCTGCTCGATGGCGACGCCGAGGCGAAGCTGTTGCAGGGAATAGAGCAGCTTGTGGCCGAGCCCCGTGGCCCCGGCGATGGAGGCGATGACGACCATGGCCAGCGTCTGCATCACGACCTGGTTCAGCCCGAGCATCAGGGTGCGCTTGGCCGAGGGAAGGGCGACTTTCCACAGGAGCTGGCGCCTGGTGCAGCCCGACATCTGCCCCGCCTCCAGCACATCGGAGGAGACGGTCTGAAGCCCGAGGATCGTGCAGCGGGCCATGGGCGGCATCGCGAAGATGACCGTGGCGATCAGGGCCGTGACGGGACCGAAGGCGAAGAGGGCGGCGACGGGGGCGAGATAGGCCATGTGCGGCGTGGCCTGCATCAGATCGAATATCGGCGAGATGATGCGCGAGGCCGTGCGCGAGCGCGTGACCCAGATGCCGAGTACGATGCCCAGCAGCGCGGCCATGGGGACGGCGACGACCACGATGGTCATCGTCTTCATGGAATCCTTCCAGACGTTGAAGGTCGCCAGATAGATCATCGTCAACCCGCAGAGGATCGCCAGCCGCCATCCGCCGACCCAATGGGCGAAGATCGTCACTCCGGCGGCCACCGCTACCCATGGAAGGGGGCCGAGGCCGATGCCCTTGAACCCTCGATAGAGCAGGTATTCGGCCCATTTGACCGGGGCCTTCAGGGCCGCGCCGATGCCGCGCGTGATGTCCTTGAACTCGACGCCGAAGATCGTCGCCTCGCTCTTGAGCCATTCGATGAACTCGGTGATCCATGGCGCGGCGGGGATGATCCATTCCTTCGGCCAGCGGGTCGCGCCATCCCAGACGAGGGACAGCAGGACGCCGAAGACGATGATCGCCGCGAATTGCGCCCAGAGAGGGATCGTGGCGAGGGTGAACCCGCCATCCGTCTCTCCGGTCTGGGCAGTCGCTTCTGTCATGCTGCCCACCGCAGTAAACGTCCGCCCACTAATAGTCTACGCAGCCCCGGATGCGCTGCGGGACGAAGTCCTGCTGCGCTGGTCCGGGGTCTTTCGGCAATGTAGGCACTTACCGTAACAGGCCCCGGACCAGCAGGGCAGCATTTCATGCCGCACTGTATCCGGGGCAGCGAGAGATTGCCGGAATTTCGTGCTGCTTCGGTCATGCCGCCCTCGTTCCGAAGATCGAGGTGGCGACATCGTGCCGATCGATGGACCCGACCACCGCATTGCTCTCGTCGACCACGGCGACGGGATGCTCGGAGGTCAGCACCTGTTCGGCGACCGTGCCGATCCTGGCGTTCATCGGGACGGCCCCGAGCGCCGTATCGACGGGCGGTTGCATGATCGCGCCGACCGAGACGATGCGTTCGCGCGGGGCGTTCTTCGCGAATTCCGCGACATACTCATCGGCGGGATTGAGGACCAGCTCCTCGGGCGTGGCGAGCTGGACCATGCGCCCGTCCTTCATGATGCCGATGCGGTCGGCGAGCTTCGTCGCCTCCTCGAAATCATGGGTGATGAACACGATGGTCTTGTGCAGCAGGGATTGCAGGCGGATGAACTCGTCCTGCATCTCCGCGCGGATCAGGGGATCGAGCGCGCTGAAAGGCTCGTCGAGGAACCAGATATCCGGCTCGACGGCGAGAGAGCGGGCAATGCCGACGCGCTGTTGCTGGCCGCCGGACAATTCGCGGGGGAAATAGGATTCGCGGCCCCCGAGGCCGACGAGATCGATCATGGCCTTGGCGCGCTCGACGCGGTCGGCCTTGGCGATGCCCTGCACTTCGAGGGGGAAGGCGACGTTTTCGAGCACGTCGCGATGGGGCAGAAGCCCGAAATTCTGGAAGACCATGCCGAACTTGTGACGGCGCAGGTCGATGAGTTCCTTTTCGGACAGCTTGAGAAGATCGCGGCCCTCGTATTCCATCTCGCCCGCCGTAGGGTCGTTGAGGCGGGTGATGCAGCGGATCAGGGTCGATTTGCCGGAGCCGGACAGGCCCATGATGATGAGAATCTCGCCCTGATGCACGTCGAAGCTGACGTCCTGAACGGCACCGATATAGCCCTCTTCCTTCAGCGCCTCCGGCGACGGATTGCCGTTATGGCGGCGCAGGAACCCCTTGGGGTCGGCCCCGAAGACCTTCCACAGATTGCGGCATTTGATCTGGGCGTCGGCGGGCATGGCAGCCTTCTTCTTTCTTGGGGGTAGTGTCATGCCCGCGAAAGCGGGCACCTTTCCGGGCAGAGAAAGATTCCCGCTTTCGCGGGAATGACAGCATCGGGTGCTGCCCCGGCGCGATGCCGGAGCAGCGCGGAATGGCTTATTCCATCCAGCTTTTCACGATATCGCCGTTGTCTTCCATCCACTTGTCGGCGGCTTCTTCCGGCTCCATGCCGTCCACATCGACCATGAGGGCCGCTGCAGCGATCTGGGCGTTGTTGAAGTCGATCTTCTGGACCGCAGCCCATGCGCCGGGCCATTCCTCAGCGAAGCGGGGCGAGGCGGCTTTCTTCAGCCAACCGCTATGCGGTGCACCGCAATCGCCGGTCGCGTTGGGGTTCGGACCCCATTCCGGGACTTCGTTGCAGGCATCCGATGGTGCCGGGAAGTCGACGAACTGGCCTTCGAACTTCGATTCGATGAAGTTCGGGGTCCAGTTGAAGAGGACGATCGGCTCTTCGCGGTCGTAGGCGGACTGAAGCTCGGCCCAGAGGGTCGCGGCCTGCCCGACGTTGATCGCCTCGAAATCCATCTCCAGCGCATCGACGCGATCCGCGTAGTTCTTGCCCCAGTCGGCGGGTGGCCCGACGAAGCGGCCTTTGGGCTTGGTCTCTGCCGTGGAGAAGATCTCGGCACAGCGGTTCAGACCTTCCCAGGAACCTGCACCGGGGCATTTTTCCAGCACGTAGTTCGGAATCCACCATTCTTCGCGCGTCAGGGCGGAGTGTGTACCGGCATCGACCATGCCGTTCTCGACGGCTTTCTCGAAGGCCGATTTCATCGAGCCTTCCCAGGCCTCGACCTGAAAGTCCATGTCGTTATCGGCCATCGCCTGGAACTGGAGCTGGCTGTCCGATGGAGCGTATTCGACGGTATAGCCCATGTCTTCGAGCGTCTTGCCGACGACGTAGGACAGCACGAGCTGGCTGGTCCAGTTGTTCTGGACGATGATGATGGGTTCATCGGATTCGACCTCGGCGGCGGCCATTCCCGGCGCGAGCATCAGCGCGGCGAGCGCCACGCCCTTGAGCAGGTTCTTCATGTCGTTTCTCCCTTGTTGCGGCGGCTGGGCCGCCTGTTGGTTCTCGTCCGTACGGCGCTCTGACGGCACCTTGCGAGTCCTCCCGCTCATGTGCTTCCCGACGAGGGACAGCGCATGGCGCATTGCGCAGTGTGAACCCGGTTCCGCAAGGCTTGCAAGGTCGTTGCGCTGCGATGGCGGGTATCGGCCATGACCTAGACGCCCCTGACGGCGGGGTCGGCGGTGACGCCCGACCAGTCCGGCTCGAATCCCAGGATCGTGCAATCCTGCGTGAGCACGGGGTTGAAAAGGTGGTTGTGCCAGAAGGTCGCCTGAAACAGCGGATTATGGTTCGCCAGCGTCCAGACCCGGCAGGGCAGGGTGTATTTCTGGCGATAGGCCTCGAAGGCGAGCGTGCAGAATTCCGCCTCGCGGATCGTCCGTGCCCCCGGCGAGCCGGGTGGGAAGGTCGAGGTCAGGATATCCGAGAAGGTATCGCCCTTCTGGTAATAGGTCTCGGAGAAGAATCGCAGGGCATTGTCGCGGCGCTGGGCCGGATCGTTGGTCTTGCGGATCATGTGCTGCATCTCGGTCGTGACCGAATGGCCCGGAGCCTTGCTCATCACGGTGATGATGTGGCCCATCGGCTCGTCCTGCCCCGCGAGCGTCACGGCGGGCATGATGCCATCCCCCGGACGCCCCATCTCGTCGCGCATGATCATCTGCCGGATGCGGCACTGCCACCGCAGGAAGGCGGTGCGGACCGCCGTTTCCTCGGGCGCAAGCGGGAGAGAGGGGGCGGGGATCATCAATACTTCCGATACGCCTCGCGCAATTGCACGAGGGGATGGCGCTCCGACATCTGGAACTTGATGAGCAATTCCCGCGCGATCATGTCGCGGTCCTGCTGATTGTCGGGCAGCGCGATGGTATCGGGCACCCGAACCCAGCCGTTGATGTTGCGGTCGAAGACGGCGGGTTTGCCCTCCTCGTAGCCCATATGCACGTCCTCCAGCCAGTTGAGGTCGTCCCAGCCCATTTCCTCGACGTATTTCGAGAGGAAAGGCGTCATGCGGTCGTAATCGGGAACCAGATTCACATCGTAGCGATAACCGATGTGTTGCCCGATTTCCTTCTCGCGCTCCGAGGCGAGGCCCTTGGCGTCCTTGACGAACTGATCGACGTCGAGGATTTCCGACCCGCGATATTGTGTTCCGGCCATTGTCGTTCCTCCCCTTACAGCTTGTGATAATTATCGACGCCGACGGTGTATTCCGTCCCGGCGAGCGGCACGGCGGCCATGGCTGACGCTTCCATCGTCAGGGCGGCGAGATCTTCCGGCTCCAGCGAGTGGATGTTGGTCTTGCCGCAGGCACGGGCGAACAACTGTGCCTCGATGGTCAGCGTGTGGAGGAAGTTATACACCCGCTCCGCCGCCTCGTCGGGGTCGAGGCGTTTGCGCAATTCGGGGTCTTGCGTCGCCACGCCGACCGGGCAGCGGCCCGTGTGACAGTGATAGCAGTAACCTGCCTCGACGCCCATCTCGGCCTCGAAATCGGCTTCGGGGATGTCCTTGTTGCAGTTCAGCGCCATGAGCGACGAGTGCCCGATGGCGATGGCATCCGCGCCCAGTGCGATGGCTTTCGCCACGTCGGCCCCGTTGCGGATACCGCCCGCATAGACCAGCGTGATCTCGCCGCGCTTGCCCAGATCGTCGATGGCCTTGCGCGCCTGACGGATCGCCGCGATGCCGGGAACGCCGGTGTCCTCGGTCGCGAAGTGGGGACCGGCCCCCGTGCCGCCCTCCATGCCGTCGATATAGATCGCATCGGGGTCGCATTTGACCGCCATGCGCACGTCGTCGTAGACGCGCGCGGCACCCAGCTTGAGCTGGATCGGGATCTGCCAGTCGGTCGCCTCGCGGATTTCCTGAATCTTCAGGGCCAGATCGTCGGGGCCGAGCCAGTCGGGGTGGCGGGCGGGGGAGCGTTGGTCGATCCCGGCGGGCAGCGAGCGCATCTCGGCGACCTGATCGGTCACTTTCTGGCCCATCAGGTGTCCACCGAGGCCGACCTTGCAGCCCTGACCGATGAAGAATTCACAGGCATCGGCCAGCTTGAGATGGTGCGGGTTGAAGCCGTAGCGCGACTGGATGCACTGGTAGTACCACTTGGTCGAATAGCGGCGCTCGTCGGGGATCATGCCCCCTTCGCCGGAGCAGGTGGCCGACCCCGCCATCGTCGCGCCGCGTGCGAGGGCCGTCTTGGCCTCGAAGCTGAGCGCGCCGAAGGACATGCCGGTGATATAGACCGGGATATCGAGATCGATGGGGCGCTTGGCGCGGGGGCCGATGACCGTGCGCGTCTCGCATTTCTCGCGATAGCCCTCGATCACGAAGCGGGTCAGCGTACCGGGCAGAAAGGTCAGGTCGTCCCAGTGGGGGATCTTCTTGAACAGCGAGAAGCCGCGCATCCGGTACCGCCCGAGTTCGGACTTGATGTGGATGTCGTCCATGACGTGCGGCGGGAAGACGAAGCTGTTCCCGAGCCGGTTCTTGTCGCGTTTCGCCGTTGCTGGCACTGCATGTGCCGGGGTTTCGCCGTCTGCGGCCATTGTTTCGGTCCTTGCGTTTGACTGAAGGCGCGCTCGCGCTGCTGCTTCAGGTGAGGATGATGACGAGAATGATGATCGCCGCGAGGGTCACGATGCTGACGCCGAAGGTTCTGTTCATCGTCATCTCCTAGAGGATCAGCTTCTTCTCGTTCGGTTCGAGATTGTCGTAGTTCCAGAGCATCTTGCCCGCGACGATCTTGGTGAAGTGATCGACGCCCTTTTCGGGCATCAGATCGTATTGCGTCAGCTTGCGGGTCAGCCACGCCTTGTCGAGATCGGTCATCTCGGCGGGCACGGCATCGACGCCCAGATCGCGGATTTCGCCGCCGACATAGATCGTGCCGTCATACATCGAATCGCCGAGGTTCTTGCCCGCATTGCCGCAGACGACCATGCGTCCGCGCTGCATCATGAAGCCCGAGAACGCGCCGGTATCGCCGCCGACGATGATCGTGCCGCCCTTCTGGTCGATACCCGTGCGCGAGCCGACCGAGCCACGGCAGACCAGATCGCCTCCGCGCATCGCCGCACCGAAGGTGGAGCCTGCATTCTTCTCGATCAGGACGGTGCCCGACATCATGTTCTCGGCGCAGGACCAGCCGACCCGGCCCTTGATCCGCACGTTCGGGCCGTCGATCAGGCCGACGCCGAAATAGCCGATGGACCCTTCGATGATGAGGTTCAGCTTGTTGAGGATGCCGACCCCGACCGAGTGCATCCCGCGCGGGTTCTTCAGGACGATGGTGCCGTAGCCCTCTTCCATCAGCGCGCGGATGTCCTTGTTCACCTGCGTGGTGGGTTTGCCCTCGCAGTCGAGTTCGGTGCGCTTGTTGAAATCGACCATATCGGCATAGGGATAGACGAAATTCTCGTCCTCCCCGACCTCGAAGAACACTTCCATGGAGCGGTTCTTGAGCTGTTCGGACATCATCCCCAGATCGCGGGCGCGATCCTCCTGGGTGGTGCCTTCGATCTCGTCGCGGGTCTTTCCGGCACGGGGATCGTACCCCATGTCCTCGGCCATGACGCTCATGCTTTCCATACGCGGATCTCCTCGTCGTAGGGGTCGGTCGTGTCGATTTCCTGGGGCAGGATCGCACGGATGGCGACTTCCTCGGAGGCCATCGCGATCATGTCGTCGCTCTCGTAGAGGACCAGCGGCTTGGCGGCCATCGTGTCCTTGGCCATGCCCAGCTCGTCCTTGGTGGCGACGAGGTAGGTGAACACGCCGTCGATCTCCTCGATGGAGGCCTTGAGGCTGTCTTCCAGCGTCGCGCCGTTCGCCAGGTTGTCGGCGGTATAGACGGCCAGCAACTCGCTGTCGCAGGAGGACATGAAGCGGTGGCCCCGCTGCTCCATCTGGCGGCGTTTCAGCCAGTAATTCGTGATCTGCCCGTTATGGACGACCGAGACGTCGTTATAGGGGAAGGCCCAGTACGGGTGCGCCGAGCGGATATCGACGTCCGACTCGGTGGCCATACGGGTATGGCCGATGCCGTGGGTGCCCTTGAAGTCGCGCAGGCCGTAATTGTCGGCCACGACATTGGCATCGCCCAGATCCTTGATGAGTTCCAGCGAGTTGCCGAGCGAGAGGATTTCGGTCCCCTCCACGTCCTCGATATAGCGGGCCATCGCTTCGGTATCCCCGTCATGGGTGATGACGTAGCGCATGGCGTAGGGCGTGGCCGCGTCCTTCGCCTTGATGCTGGCCTTGTGCTCGGCAAGGCGCTTTTCGACCTCGCCGATGCGAATGTCGATCTTGTCCTTCATGTCGTAACCGGAGGCCATGTCCTCCTGTTCCGCCACCTTCAGGCGCATGATGTAATCGCCCGCATTCGGCTCGCCGTAGACGGCGAAGCCGGTCGAGTCGGGGCCGCGATGCTTGAGCGCGGTCAGCATCGAGGTCATCTCGGACCCGACGTCCGAGCTTTTTCCCCGATGGATCAGTCCGGCGATGCCGCACATGGGTTGGTCTCCTTACGCAAACTGATTGCCGCAGGCGCGGCGTATAAGCCCTCTCCCCGCTTGCGGGGGAAGGGTTGGGAAGGGGGGACTCGCCGCTGGAGAGATCGCCAGAGTGGAGAGTTCCGACGCTCGCTTCGCTCGCGCCCCCTCCCCGGCCCTCCCCGCAAGCGGGGAGGGGGGTGCAGCGCCAGCCTCTAAGGCAGGCACTCCATGTACGTTTCCTTGTCCCAGTCGGTGACGGTCGCCATCGACCGCTCGTATTCGTCGGTCTTGTATTCGTGGTAGAGGCGGTACATCTCGCCGGGCAGGCCACGTCTCACGACTTCCGACCCTTCGAGATGTTCGAGCGCAGCGCCCAGCGTCATGGGCAGTTTCTTGACCTGCTTGCCCGCTTCCATGGCTTCGTAGATATTTCGCTCTTCCGGCTCGCCCGGATCGAGGCTGTTCTCCAGCCCGTCATCCATGGCCGCCAGCAGCGTGCTGCCCATGATATACGGGTTCACCATCGAATCGACCGAGCGGTACTCGAATCGACCGGGGGCGGAAACACGCAGGCCGGTCGTGCGGTTCTGGAAGCCCCAATCCGCAAAGACGGGCGCCCAGAAGCCCGCATCCCAGAGGCGACGATACGAGTTGACCGTCGAGCAGCCGATGGCCGTCAATGCCTGCAGGTGATGCACCACCCCGCCGATGGCCTTCAGCCCTTCGGCCCCCGGCATCTGCGGGTCGTCGCCATCGGGCATGAAGGTGTTGTCGCCGCCCTTCACGTACATGTAGTTGTCGGCCATGCCCGGCAGGTTGTCGGGATCGTTGCCGCATTTGACCATCTGGTCCTCGCCACCGCTCCACAGGCTCATGTTGTGGTGACAGCCCGAGGCGGAAACGCCCATGAACGGCTTGGTCATGAAGCAGGCGAAGATGCCCTGCTCGCGCGCGACCTGCGCGCAGATCTGGCGATAGGTGGTCAGGCGGTCGGCATTGCGCAGCACGTCGTCGAACATCCAGTTCAGTTCGAGCTGGCCGGGCGCGTCCTCGTGGTCGCCCTGGATCATGTCGAGGCCCATCTTGCGCGAGTATCGGATCACCTGAAGCGTGACCGGGCGCAGACTTTCGAACTGGTCGATGTGATAGCAATAGGGCTTGGAGAACCCGTCGCGCGGCTTGCCGTTCTCGTCGAATTTCAGCCACATCATCTCCGGCTCGGTGCCGATGCGAAGCTGGGTGCCGTGCTTCTTGGTGAATTCCTTGTGCATCCGGCGCAGGTTGCCGCGACAATCGGAGGTCAGGTATCCGCCCGGATCCTCTTTCTCTTCGCGGTTGCGGAACAGCGTGCAGTAGAAGCGCCCGATGGTCGGTGCCCATGGCAGTTGCATGAACGTTTCCGGCTCGGGGATGCCCACCAGTTCGGCGGCCTCGGGGCCATAGCCCATGTATTCGCCCGCCCGGTTCAGGAACAGGTTCATCGTCGCGCCATAGACGAGCTGGAAGCCCTTCTTCGCCACCGATTCCCAGTGATCCGCCGGGATGCCCTTGCCCATGATCTTGCCGGTCACGGAGACGAACTGGAGGTAGAGGTATTCGATGCCCAACTCGTCGATCTTGGCGCGGACCGCCTTGACCTTCTCGTCGCGGCCTTCTTCTTCGACGAATTCTTCGATGTCCATCGGCACGGTCGTTCTCCCCTGGGTATAATGACTGGTGGTCTAATCGTCGGTCTTTCGTCGCCGACTTGTCGAGTCGGGAATCAGGTATAAGGATCGTCGGACCGCCTGCAACCAATTTTTATAATTGGTTTAGAATTGGTATTTCAACATCGAGATTGCCTTTGCAGGAATCCTTGCCTTAGCGTGACGGGATGAAATCCCTCGTCCTTGCTCTCAGCGTGCTCGCCATCCCCGCTGCCGCACAGCAGGCGATCCCGGATGTCGATCTCGAAATCGTTCTTGCGGTGGATGGATCAGGCTCGATCAGTGCTTCGGAATTCAGGCTGCAACTGGAAGGTTACGCCAATGCCCTGCGCGACGAGGCGGTGCAATCGGCGGCGGTATCCGGGCCTCTGGGCAAGATCGCGGTCGCCATGATGGTGTGGTCGGATGCGGCGTTCAAGAAGTTCGAAACCGACTGGTTCGTCATCGATTCCCGTGCGGCGGCGGGGCGGTATGCGGATATCGTGGAAATCTTCCACGTCCATTCGGGCCGTAATTACGGCATGGGCGGCGGCGGCACGGGAATCGGATCGGGCATCGAATATGCCCTGCAAATGATCGACGGAAACGGGATCGAAGCGCGGCGGCGGACCATCGACGTCTCCGGCGACGGGATCGAGACGGAGCCGTGGTTCCGCGAGGCGATGGAACTGCCCGAGGCCCGCGCTCTGGCGGCCTCGAAGGACGTGACGGTCAACGGCCTCGCCATCCTGACCGATTTCGGGGCGCTGGACCGGTACTACGAGGACGAGATGATCACCGGGCCGGGCGCCTTCGTCGTAGTCGCCGATGACTGGCCCGATTTCGCGGAGGCGATCCAGCGGAAACTCTTCCTGGAGTTCATGTCGCCGCTGGCGGAACGCACGGATCGAGTGCGGCAGGTGTCGCACGAATAGGAGCAGATGCAACACGGCCTTGCCCGCGCGCAGCTTTGGCGCTATAGACCGCGCCGCTGTCGCGACGGCGACGGGCCAACTGCAGATTGATTCGCGCGGGCGCGGGGGAGACAATAACCCTCGGCCAGCGTTTGCGTATTATCGGCCCTGAACCGTCCTGCACCATAACCTCAGGTCAAGACCGCCGGAGACAACCGGCTGGCCAGAAACAGACGTTTTAGGAGCTACAACACTTATGCAAGAAGCACTCGCTGCACCCAGCATGGACGATTTCGAGGCCATGCTCGAAGAGACGATGGCGGACGAAAACCTCTCCGAAGGGTCCGTCGTCAAGGGCAAGGTCATCGCCATCGAAAACGGCCAGGCGATCATCGACGTCGGCTTCAAGATGGAAGGCCGCGTCGACATCAAGGAATTCGCCCCTCCGGGCAAACCCGCCGATATCGAAGTCGGCGATGAGGTCGAGGTCTATCTCGACCGCACCGAAAACGCGAAGGGCGAAGCCGTCCTGTCGCGCGACAAGGCGCGTCGCGAAGAAGCATGGGATCGTCTCGAAAAGGCATTCGACAAGACCGAGCGCGTCGAAGGCGCGATCTTCGGCCGGGTCAAGGGCGGCTTCACGGTCGATCTCGGCGGCGCGGTCGCGTTCCTGCCGGGTTCGCAGGTCGACGTGCGCCCCGTGCGCGACGTGACCCCGCTGATGAACATTCCGCAGCCGTTCCAGATCCTCAAGATGGACCGCCGCCGGGGCAATATCGTCGTCTCCCGCCGCGCGATCCTCGAAGAGACGCGCGCCGAGCAGCGCAGCGAGATCGTCGGCAAGCTCAACGAGGGCGACGTCGTCGAGGGCGTGGTCAAGAACATCACGGATTACGGCGCGTTCGTGGATCTGGGCGGTGTCGACGGCCTGCTGCACGTCACCGACATGGCATGGCGCCGCGTCAACCACCCGACCGAGATCCTCTCCATCGGCCAGACGGTCCAGGTGCAGGTGGTCAAGGTCAACAAGGAGACCCAGCGCATCTCGCTCGGCATGAAGCAGCTTCAGGCCGACCCGTGGGAGGAAGTCTCCGACAAGTACGCGCTCGGCTCCAAGCACAAGGGCCGCGTCACGAACATCACCGATTACGGCGCGTTCGTGGAACTGGAACCCGGTGTCGAGGGCCTCGTCCACGTCTCCGAGATGAGCTGGACGAAGAAGAACGTCCATCCGGGCAAGATCGTCTCCACCTCACAGGAAGTGGAAGTCATGGTGCTGGACGTGGATGCCACCAAGCGCCGCATCAGCCTTGGCCTGAAACAGTGCCTCGATAACCCGTGGGATGCCTTCGTGGCCAATCACCCGCGCGGCACCGAGGTCGAGGGCGAGGTCAAGAACATCACCGAGTTCGGTCTGTTCATCGGTCTCGACGACGATATCGACGGCATGGTGCACCTGTCCGATCTGGACTGGAACCGCCAGGGCGACGATGCCGTGCAGGACTACAAGAAGGGCGATATGGTCCGGGCCGTGGTTCTCGACGTCGATGTCGACAAGGAGCGCATCTCGCTCGGCGTGAAGCAGCTTGGCTCCGACCCGTTCGTGGAAGCGACCGACGGCATCAAGCGCGGCTCCGTGGTCAAGGGTGTCGTGACCGAGGTAAACGACGGTGGTGTGGAACTTCTGGTCGCCGGTGATCAGAAGGCGTTCATCCGCCGCGCCGATCTCAGCCGCGACCGCGACGAGCAGAAGCCCGAACGCTTCAAGGAAGGCGAAGAGGTCGAAGCCCGCGTCACCGCCATCGACGCCAAGACGCGCAAGATCAGCCTGTCGATCAAGGCGCTGGAAATGGCCGAAGAGAAGGAAGCCGTGCAGCAGTACGGTTCCTCGGATGCCGGTTCCTCGCTGGGCGATATCCTCGGCGCGGCCCTCAAGCAGCGTGAGGGCGGCGACGAGTAATCGTCAGACCTTCGACGAGACTGGAAAGGGCTGCCTTCGGGCGGCCCTTTTTCGTTTGGGGGATCAAGGTGACGATACAGCATGTACTGGTTTTTGACAGAGGTGCAGGTTCAACATACTTTCAGATTGATGATGCAGTTTCGCATCACGATGTGAAGGCGGCAGAGACTGACAATGCCCGATAGAAATAAGACCACGCTGCCGGAGGAAATGCGCCGCCTCGTCGAGTTGTGTAAACGAGACATGGGCGCATCCGAAGTGTGGCTGTTCGGGAGCCGTGCGCGTGGCGATTTTCATGAGAATAGCGACTACGACGTTCTCGCTGTAATCCCGGATGATGCGCCAGAGGATGTGGATACGCCCCTTGCGGCTTTCAGGCTTCGGAGAAAGTCACGTGCCCATGCTGATTTACTGACTGCTCGAGCAAGTGATTTCAATGAGGCGAAAACGACTCTGAATACGATCAGTTACGTTGTTGCCCGAGAAGGGATCAGACTGGATGTCTGAGGCCAAACTTATCGGTTCCAGCCTCAAGTTGGCTTATGACCACTTACAAGTAGCAAAGAAGATTGGGCCGTCAGACCGAATGGCTCCCATCTCGATGTTCTATGCCGCCGAAAATCTTCTCATGGCAGTTTTTAGTTCTGAGAACGTCGATTTTATAGAAGTTCGTCTCAAGCATGGAAACCATCAACTCGATGGAATGCTCGATGCGCTTTCTGACGAATGTGTAATCAAATCGAGATTCGAGAGTGTGATAGGTCTCGTAGCGTATGCTACGACATATCGATACGCGAGTTCTACGGGTAAACTTTCAAAGCCGCCTAGCGACGAGGAGGCTCATGATTATTTCGATACTCTCGTAGAGATACTCAATATCTGCACGACGCACTTCAGAGTGAATGTGACGCTGGAGGAGCCTGAAGCTGGCTCCATCGCGCCAATCCGATGACCACGCACGAAACCTTGCCCGAACCGGGCGGTGCGTTCGGGGCCTTTGCCGAGTTCGTGCTGGGCGACCCCGCGATTCCCGAACCGGTGCTGCAGGCGGCGGGGCTGTATATTCTCGATCTGATCGGGGTGGCGGCGTCGGCGACGCGGCTGGAGGTGGGGCGGATCGCGCGGGATCACGCGGTGCGGCACTGGGCGGCGGGGGAGGGTGCTCCGTCTGCGCGGCTGCTGTTCGACGGGCGGCGGGCCTCCCTGCCGGGGGCAGGATTCGCGCTGGCGACGCAGATCGACAATCTGGATGCCCATGACGGGTGGCAGCCGTCGCTCGGCCATGCGGGGGCCGCGCTGTTCCCGGCGCTTGCGGCCTTTGCCGAGGATGCGCCGGACCTGACCGGGCGCGAGGCGCTGGCGGCGATGGTGGTAGGGTACGAGACGGCCTATCGCGCGGCGCTGGCGCTCCATGCGACGGTCGAGGATTATCACACTTCGGGGGCGTGGAACGGGATCGGCTGTGCGGCCATCGGGGCGCGGCTGCGGGGGGCGTCGCCGGAGATTCTGCGCCATGCCCTCGGGATCGCGGAATACCATGCGCCGCGCAGCCAGATGATGCGCGAGATCGCCAATCCCTCGATGATGCATGACGGCACGGGCTTCGGCGCGCCGACGGGCATCTATGCGCTGCTGATTGCCGAAGACGGATTTCTGGGCGCGCCCGCCGCATTGGTGGAATTTGCCGATGCGGCGTTCGCGTGGGAGAGCCTCGGGGCGGACTGGCTGACCATGCAGCAATACATCAAACCCTATCCGATCTGCCGCTGGGCACACGCGCCCATCGATGCGGCGCTGGGCCTGCGGGCAACGCACGGGATCGCACCGCAGGAGATCGCGGGGGTGGAGATCGCGACCTTCGGCTACTCGGCGGCGCTGAATTGCGATGTGCCGACGAGTACGTCGAACGCGCAGTATTCGCTGGCCTGGCCGGTGGCCTGCGCGCTGGTGCGGGGACGGGTCGGGACGGAGGAGGTGCTGGAGGGGTCGTTCGGGGATGCCGGATTACGGGCGATGCTGGGGCGGATTTCGGTGAGTGTGGACCCGGAGATCGACGCATTGTTTCCGGCACGGCGGGCGGCACGGGTGACGCTCACGCTCAGGGACGGGCGGGTGCTGGAAAGCGGGCTGACCGATGCCTCGGGCGGGCCGGACCCGCAGATGACCCGCGACGAGGTGGTGGCGAAGTACCGGGCCTTTGCGGGGCCGGTGCTGGGCGAGGCGCGGACGACGGAGATAGAGCAGGCGGTATTGGAAATGAACGGCGACGGGCGCTTTGCGGAAGTGATGGCGCTGCTGGTGGATGCGCCGAAGGCGTAGGTTCTATCGGTTGATATCGTCGTGGATGATCTTCGTTTCATTGCGGCGGGGGCCGAGCGCATACCGGACCGCCAGCGTGGCCACGAGGGAGATCGCCCCGAAGGTCGCGAGTGCCCACCCGAAACTGTTCCCGAACGTGACACCGAGGGCCAGCAGGACGCCGATCGCCGCCGCGCCCACGGTCATTCCGGCGAAGGCGAAGACCGGGAGCAGCGTTTCCAGGATGGCAAGGGCCAGCGCAAGCGCGATCCAGACCCACCATGCGGACCAGAGCGTCATGGTTTCCCTTTCAGCATCTCGAAGGCCTGACCGAAGGCTTCGATGGCGCTCGACGGCAGCAGGACCGTCTGCCTGCCTTCCCCGCGCCCGACATCGCGGATCGCCTCTACCTGTTTCAGCGCGACCTGATACTGGGCCGCTTCGATCCCGTTCTCCTTGAGCGAGGCGGCGACCACCCCCGTCGCATAGGCTTCGGCATCGGCCTGTACCCGCCGACCTTTCGCGGCCTGTTCGGCGGCATAGAGTTCGCCATCGGCATTCAGTTCGACCGAACGACGCTGACCTTCGGCGCGGGTCACGGCGGCGCGGCGTTCGCGTTCGGCGTTGAGTTGCTGGAGCATCGCATCGCGGGTGGCCTGATCGAGATTGACGTCGAGGATTTCGGCGCGCGTGACCTCGATCCCCCAGTCATCGACCGATTCCTCCACGTTTCCCTTGATCGTGTCGATCAGGGTCGAGCGGTTGGATTGCACCTCGTCGAGTTCCATCCGTCCGATCTCGGCGCGCACGATCCCGGCAACCGTCGTCGCGATGGCCCCGTCCACGTCCCGGATGCGGTAGACCGTCTTCTCGGGTTCGAGGATGCGGTAGAAGACGCTGGTATCGACCTGAACGAGCACGTTATCCGAGGTGATGGCGTCCTGTTTCGCGATGGGCAACTGCCGTTCGAGGATCGAGACCTTGTGGGCGATCCGGTCGAGGAACGGGATGATGAAGTTGATCCCCGGCGACAGCACGGCCCGCAGGCGTCCGAACCGCTCGACGACATGCTGCTCGGATTGCGGCACGATCCGCACGCCCTTGAGCATCAGGACCAGAAGCAGGATCGCCAGCAGAACCGGCACGACCGATGCCATGCTCGTCCGACCGAGCAATTCGTACAACAGATTGAAATCCATGCGCTTGTATCCTTCCAATATGGCTTTGGTACGTATGCCCACCTTCTGAACAAATCAAATCGGGCTAGCGCGAGTGTGAGGGGCGAGCGCAAGCTGATACTCAATAGCGTGTTTAGGACAGTAGCTCTACAAGCTGCTTGAAGTTGTGTTCGTCACTTATTCCATCAAAGGTTGTATTTATTAACTCATATGCTTCAAAGGGAATGCAGACAGATATTGCAGGATTTCCGAACACGGGCGGCTCTCCGTCTTTTGGCTCATGAAGCGTGTGTGCCCGTTCGATAGCAGCGGCAATTGTAGAAGGGTCAAGGCTACCAATTTGTTTTTCTAGTATGTTTGCCGTACCTTGAGAAATCCAAACCCTGATCAGATCGTTTTCCAAGCCTTCACCACGAACAACGATGTGATAGAGATTGGGGTCTTCTGGAAGAGGAATATCGAAATATGGCTGTATCTTCACGCCAGCTTGATTTGTGATTGAAAATCGTTTTTCACCGTCTTTATAAACCCAAAGATTACTACTGCCTTTTCTTCTTCCACCTTCACGAGTTTTCCAAATTGCAGTATATTGTGTAGGGTCAGGCTTTTCCATTTTTTCTTCGAAATATAAAAATTCTTTAAGAGATCGTTGCCAGATAAGCCATCCTGTTCGCATGTCGATTGAAATATCAGGATCGCCGACTGGTGAAAGTTCAGTAGGAAGCATTTGCTGTGCTTTTGCTGAACTCATTCCTATGGTCGCTAGTTCTTCCATTGCATCGGTTCTGGTCAGTCTGCCGTGATTGTATAGATGCGTCGTTCTGATAATTGTTCTTCGTTGATCAATGAGTTCTCCATATTGCATAAGAACATTACGGGCAGCTTCGGTAGGATCAGATATTCCAACCGGAATCCTCACGGAGCGTGTGCCCGCCGGATGCATGAGAGTGGTACCCGCAGTTTCCAGAATAGGCTGACTGTCTTGTCGGCAGAGCATCTTTTGTTCGACGCCTAGCTCACCGGCCATGATATCAATGTCAAGGTTGCTCCAAGGTGCTTCTGGAATACCCTTGGCGGCGCAATAGACTTTAGCCCAGTCACCTTCCTCAAATTTCCTGCCCATCATTTCCGCAACCTGCGTGGCGAGAAACAATTTTACCTTTTGAAATTCTTCATGCGTGAAGGCTGGAAGTGTCATGCTCATGAGAAGGTTTTTCCAAGAAAGAAGTGCTAAGGTTATTTTCGGAAAGAATTTGCTCGCCAACCCTCCGAGAAAGGATCGGTGGGACAGCGTTGCCTATTTGAAAAGCACGTTGCATTCTCGTGCCATGAATGTACCAACTCCTTGGAAACGTCTGAATAGCAAGAAGTTCTTCGTCTTGAAGGTACTCATGTTCGACGAATACCGGAGGTGAGTCACCCTGTCTTCTACCCAGAACATGCCATTGTTGTCGGGAAAGTTGCGCTTCTGGAACGCCAAATGGTGCGATAGCAAGTTTTGCTGCCTGATGTGCTCCGATAGTCGGCGCGACTCTGTCGAGTGTCCAGGTCACAGGTTCATCATGAGGACGGACGACATTCTTGACCCACAAGACGGCAGTGTTTGGATTAAGCTTGCCGAATTGCCAATGTCCTTTATCGTAAAGCGCATCTTGCAGACTGATATATGGTCGCTGCTCGTCACCGGGCACGTCAAACAGGTTCGCTTGAGAAGATAGGCGTTTGGGATCGAAATGTGTTTCTTGTGGCCACTCGAAACATTCGTTGTCACGGGAAGCGACCAGAAAAAGACGTTCTCTGTTTTGCGGTGCGCCGTAGTTTGCAGCGTTCAAAACCCGTGTATGCGTCTTGTATCCCAGACGTTGGAACTCGGAGGCGACCATGTCCAGAGCGCCTGACCGCTCTTTTGTCCAACTGATGGTGTGAGATGTTCTGCTGTTGCAGGCAGGACAGCAGAAATCAGTGATTTCCTTGTTATCGAAATGATCGCGTTCCTGAAAGGGCGGGAGTGTTTTCAACCCACAGGCAATACAGGAAATCCTGCACATGTCAGCCTTGTGGATAACGAGTCCCTTGACGTTCTCAAACAATACCCATCGAGGGCGTACGGCATCGACAAGCCGAACATATTCGAGAAACAAGCGACCGTCTTGGCTCGCAGTCATCTCACGCTTTCCGGCGCGGCTGAACGGTTGACATGGCGGGCCACCAGCCATGAGATCAAGTTCACCCCTATTTAGTCCTGTATACTCGAAGATATCTTCGGCACGCAACTTGCGAATATCTTCTTGTACAATCTTGGCATTTTTAAAAGGAACAACAGTCTCACCTAGGGCGATTAACAGACGGTCACGAAGGGCGATTTGTTGTGATTCAGTACTGTTCCGGTAGCAGCGTTGGCTGAGAACATGACTTTCGAACCAATTTGGGAACTTAGATGGTTTGAGGCTACGCAGGACTCTGTTCGAACGGAGTGTCTCGCAGACATGAGGTTCCAGTTCGTTCGCCAAAACTGTCGTGAAACCTGCTTGCTCCAAACCGATATCAAGCCCTCCTGCTCCCGAGAAGAGTGAAATCATGG